>JACZCT010386587.1_pt1 | contig 44008 bp, 32 predicted proteins | sample 8641871 | NCBI WGS metagenome assembly JACZCT01 (sample SAMN15324604, study PRJNA640507) | soil metagenome | isolation source: monocropping sugarcane control | place: China: Luxin town, Laibin City, Guangxi Province | collected 2019-07-25 | depth 10cm m | reverse complement strand
CTGATCCACGCACAAATACTCTTATTTTACTTGGGCCGAAAAATGCGATAAAAAAAATCGAATACTTTATCGTAAAATATATTGATGTTGAACTTGATCAGGCATATTCGCCACTGTATACATATCAACTTAAATATGCTGATGCTGATACTATTGCACGAGTAATGAGTGAAGTTACTTCTTTCGGCTCTGGAACACCAGAAAAAGAATTCGGTAGCGTACGTGGTACTGATCAATATATGCGACCTATGGCATTTATACCTGAACCAGAGACCAATAGACTCATCATCAAAGGCCATTATGATGATTATATAAAAGCGGAAAAGATTATTAGGCAACTTGATGCAAAACAACCGCAAGCGGCTATTGAAGTTCTTATTGCATCAGTTGATCTTGCCGATACAAAAAGCCTTGGTGCTCAAATACGGACCAAAGAACCCGGTCCTAATGGCATTCTTGGTAATAATATTAAATTCCAAACTTCAGGATTATACGGAGATTCCCCTATCATAACTAATCCTAACGCAACAACTGGCGCAGAACGGCTTCTCGGAAACTTGGTAAATCTTGTTACCGGATCAGTTCCGGGAACAACGTTTCTTACTTTGGGCAAAGATGCATTTGGTGTATGGGGAGTATTTGAAGCATTGCAAACTATTACTGATACAGAAGTTGTTGCTAATCCTTTCATACTTGCAACAAACAATTCCAAAGCAACGGTATCTATTGGTGAGCAGCGCCGTATCATCACTGATGAAATTGTTGCTACAGGAACTACGCAGAATGCGTTTGATGCTGATAACGCAGAGCTTAAAGTAACGATAACTCCTCAGATAAATTCCGATGGCATGATTGGGCTCACCATTAGTGTTACCATTAATGAATTTGCTAACCCTGATAATGCTACCACCGCAGCAACAGGAACAAACGCGACACAAAATACCAGAGAAATCATAACGCATGCCATTGTAGCAAACAAAGAAGTATTAGCACTGGGTGGACTCATTAGAAATAACATACAAAACTTGGAGACAAAGGTTCCTGTATTGGGAGATATTCCTATTCTTGGATGGTTCTTTAAAAATAAACAAAAAATAAATATCAAACAAAGCCTTTTGATTCTTATTTCTACCAACATCATTGAATCTAATGTAGGAGAAGATATGAAAGAATTTACGCGTCAACATATAGAAGATTACCAGAGTACCATTGATTATATGGAATCTACATCAGTGAATCGTGATCCTATTCATCGTTTATTCTTTCAAGATAAGGCAGATAGAGCTAAAAGATCAGTTGAGGGTCTTATTTTCGAGCGACAAGCAAAACAAGAACAAGCAGCCATTGTAAAAAAAGAAGAAGATCTTGCAATTGCAGATTTTGTTGAAAAAAAAGAAGAAACAAGACCTCAAGCTCACAATAATCTCATAAAAACGATGCACGATAAAAAACGCTCGCAATTGTCTCTTTCCGAATTTTTGACTAATAAGGAGGCACGCGTATGAGCTCGTTTATAAAAGATATATTATTACCAGAAAAGATAAAATCGTATTATCTTTTTACTAAAATCGTGGTTGGCATTGAAGTTAATAAAACAAAAGTTATTGCAACGAAAACACGTATTTCAGGGACAACAAGTACCATAGAAGCTATCTTTGAAGAAACAATATTGGAAAATGCTTCTCCTTCTTTGGTAGAGAATAGTTCAGAAAATATAGCCGAGGTACAGCAAAATATTGATCCAACATCATCGGCGCTAATTGCTATTTTTGCTAAAGTTGGCACATACGATGAAATACATACCGTTCTTCCAAGCTCAATTGCCGTGTTTAAAGAGTTAAAGCTTCCTTTTATATCTCGCGATAAAATCAGTATGGTGATAGGCTTTGAGATAGAACCTCTTTTACCATTCCCTTTACGCGATGCCATAATTGATTTTATTATCACCAGAGAAATTCCAGAAGAAAAAAGTTCAGAAGTTTTAGTAACTGCCGTTCAAAAACAACATATTATACAACATTTAACTCTTTTTGAAGCAGCCGGAATACGAGTTGATTCAGTTACGGTGGATATGATTTCTCTCTATGGACTGTATAGACATATCGATGCATATAAAAACGTTCAAGGCGGAACTGCGCTTATTAATATCACCGGACATTCTACCGCCATTGCTTTTATGATTAATGGACAACTCAAAACAATACGCACACTACCGAAAGGTATTGTTGCCCTTACCAAACAAATCGCTCAAGAACTTGATAAAACATCATCAGAAATACTTGATTACTTATTCCGATTTGGAATAGAGCAAACTGATAATGCTGATTATTCAGCTGCTATCACAAAGATTACATCTGATTGGTGGGACTCAGTTAGTTTTACACTCAATTCTTTTACAAACCAATTATTAAACCGTCAACCAATGGCAAAAATTATTTTTTTGGGTAATGGAGCATCAATAAAAGGTCTTGTTCCTTTCATAGGTCAAAAATCGGGCATTAATTGTGAATTATTTACTATGCCAGAAACAATAAATAATCCATTATGCACTATCAAAAATGGAAACCTGGTTACCCCTTTCAATGTAATCAGTGCAAGTGCTGCATTACCATTACCAATTACGGTTGATTATAATCTTGCGCAAAAAGAATTTGTAACTCCAGATGATTCACTGCTTGCCAAGCAACTGATTATTCTCCTTGTTCTTACTGTAAGCGTATTTAGTACATTGATTACTCATTATTTTGTACAAACAAGCAAACTACAAGATGTAGCACACAAATCAGAAAAACAAGCAGTTGATATCTTAACCTCAACATTTAAAGAATTAGACAATGTCAAAGCTCTTAGTGACGAAGTTATCGAAGATGCGACAAGAGAATTAGAAGAAAAACAAAAAAGATGGTTTGCTTTTTCAAGCCAAGCACGTGCATCATATTTACAATATTTACTCGAATTATCTTCCAAAATTGATCGAAAAACTATTGATCTTCAAGTTGATCAAATTATCATTGCAGACGGGATTTTAACACTCAAGGCGCAGGTTAAAGATTATCCAGCTCTTAAAGTTCTTGAGCGAGAAATAGAACAATCACCATTATTCACTTTTGCGGAAGCTCCGCCTGAAACGCCACAATTTACTCTGCGATTAACACTCGTGAGCAACGAGGAACAATCATGAAATTTTTAGAACCGGTCAAGATTTTTATTAATAAACTTGATCAGAGAACATTTTATATCTACCTCATTATTTATAGTTCTATCTGCGTAGCATTATGTGCTCTTATTATTATTTATTATTACATTTCAATTGCTTCACTTGAGAAAAAAATAAAAAATATAGATGAATATCGTGATGAAGTTCACGCGATAATGGAAAAATATGCCATTATTAAGCAACAACAAACTGCTGTAGAAGAAATACTTGCCAAAGACCCTAATTTTAAAATTGCAGAAACATTTGGAAAATTTTTAGCAGAACTCAATTTAACCGATAAAGAAGATAAGCCTCGCAGAGAAATTAACATCACAGATCTTGAGGAAAATTACCGGAAAATTGAATTGAATTCACACTTTAAAGATATGACTATGCAAAATCTTACCCTTTTGTTAGAAAAAATCGAACAGAACCCGCGCATAGCGATGAATCGTCTTGAAATAACTAAATCAAAAGACAAATCTGCGATACAAGTAAGCTTAACTATTTCAACACTATTACCAAAAATAGAAGGTACCGCTACCTAAGGGACACGATAGATGAAAATAATAAACGCATATATAAAATGTCTTATCGCGCTCAGTCTTTGCTGCTCATTGCCTCTCTACTGCCAAAATTTGATGGATGATACAGAAGAAATCACGTCGACGGAAAAAGCCGACATGCAGGAATCTGCTGATATTGTTTTTAATTATGAAAATGAAGATATTACTAATATTATTGGCGCATTAGCCGCTTTAAAAAACGTTAATGTTATTTTTCCGCCCGGAGACGCTCTTAATAATCCAGGTATAAAAGTAACTCTTCACATAGATGAAAAAATTACTCTTTCTCAAGCATGGAATCTTCTAAATACTCTGCTTGATGTTGCAGGATTTTTTATTGTTCCACAAGGCAATATGGTAAGAATTATAAAAACAGGAAAAGAGATATCTCGAGAACCAATGCCAACCTATATCGGGGTTCATCCTGAAGATTTACCTAATACAGATCAACCTATTCGTTATTTATATTATCTTGCTAATATCAAAGTGTCTGATCAACAAGAAAATGAATTAAACGGTATATTAAAAGAAATTTTGCCAGAAAATGCTCTCATTAAAGCAGATCCGGCAACTAATGGTCTCATTTTAGTTGCAAAATCGAGTGACATTCGTGGCGCCATGAAAATTATTATGGAACTTGATCGTATTGATTTTCAAGAGAAAATGGACATAATTCATCTCCATCATACTTCTGCCAGCATTGTTGCTAAATTAATCAACGAACAATTAGTTAAGCCTGAAAATGCTAACCCTTATAGACTCGATACAAAAAAAGCAAAAGAAATTCCCTATTTTTCTGGTTTCACAAAAATAATCCCTGAGATTCGTCTTAATAAATTGATTATTTTAGGCCGCCCTCAAGCTGTTGAACGATTAAAAGATTTTATTAATAAATATATTGATGTTGCTCCTGATACCGGTAAATCAATGCTGCATGTTTACCATTTACAATATCTTAATGCACCAGAACTTGCTAAAGTATTGCAAGATATAGTTCAAGGAGGAGATGGTGGTGGACCAAGTCAAGCAAGCGCTGGTGACCAACGAGGCGGCGGAGTAGAACGATTTTTTGATAAAGTTATTATTCATACCGATAGTCCTGACAATCAGCAAGCTGATAATGTCAATACTCCTATCAGACAACAAAAACCAATGTTTTATGGTGGAAATAATTTAGTAATTGCTGCACATAATGATGATTGGAAGCAAATTAAAAAATTAATTGAAGAACTTGATAAACCGCAAAAACAAGTACTTATTGAAATACTTATCGCGGATTTAACAGCAGATGATGCACGGCTCTTAGGTGCTATGACTCGTATGCCAGAAAAAGTTCCACTTCCTGATGATATAGAGATACAATCGGCAATGTTAGGCCAAGTGATTCCGAGTAAGTTACCAGCAATCACTCCTGATGTCACCATTGAATCTGATTTGCTTTCAAATGCATATAGGGCAAATCAAACACTTGCTAATCCCTCTCCAGGCACAAATAACCTTGCAGATTTTGTTCAAAGTGGCACCACATTACTTTCTTTGAATGATAATAATGGAAGCACCTGGAGCATTTGGGAATTATTGCAATTATTTAGCAATTCAAAAATACTTTCTCATCCTCACGTAATTGCGCGCAATAATAAAGAGGCATCTGTTTCCATCGGTCAAACGCGATGGCTAAAGGATAAAGTTAAAGATGTTTCCAGTAACTATTATGGTGGTGCAACAACGATTAAATATAAACCTATAGCAGCTGATCTTAAAGTAAAAATAATTCCTCGTATTAGCTCTGCAAGCACCGTAAATCTGCAAGTTCTTGTAGAAATTAATGAATGGCAAAGCGGACCAGATAACATAAAAAATATTCGATTGCTTGAAACAAATGCTAACATAAAAAGCGGCGGCATATTTGCGTTGGGCGGACTTATTAGAACAACAACTACCGTAGTAGACCGAGAAGTGCCCGTTTTAGGTAAAATTCCTGTACTTGGCTGGTTCTTCAAAAGAAAGAACCAAGACATTAAAAAGAATAACTTAACAGTATTTATTTCTCCAACCATTGTGGAACCACGATTGCGGGAAGGTATCAATGAATATACGCAAGATTATATCAATGTTGCTAAAGATTATTCTCGAGGTGACCTTTTTGATTCTCTCAAAGATCCTATTACGCGATGGTTCTTTAAAGAAGAGATAAATACAGCTCAAGCTCTTGATACATTTGCAGCTCGAGATGAAAATTTGGTAGCTCGTCAAAACACACTTAAAGATACAGAACTGAAAAAAACTACTAATCCTGAATTTGAAACAATTGATAGCACTACTGCAATAGCTGAAAAAGCGGGGCTCTCTATCGCCTACAATAAAATAGAAAAAATAAATAATATGGAACAATTACCTGATCTAAAAAATATTGTCAGAGACGATCCTAATCCATTCTTAAAAACATAATGTATATTTCAGACGAATTATTTTAACTCCTATTTATATATTGATGAATGGGAGTTAAAATTTATTGTTCAGTTAAATCTTGCTCAACCGCAAGCAATCGGTTATATTTTGCCATACGTTCACCTCGTGAGCATCCACCAGCTTTAATCAGCTCAGCACTTACTCCAATAGCAAGATCGGCAATAAAATCATCATTTGTTTCTCCTGATCTATGAGAAACAACAACATCCCAATTATTATCCTTACATAAAGTAATCGCTTGGATCGTTTCAGTAACAGTACCGATTTGATTCGGTTTAATAAGAGCAGCTGTTGCGCAATCCGTTTCTATTCCATTCCAAATACGTTGTGAATCAGTAACAAATAAATCATCTCCAATAAGTTTAACTGATTCTCCGATAGCATTTTTCATTACATGCCACTCATTCCAATCTGTCTGACATAATCCATCTTCTATAGAAAAAATGGGATACTGCTTAATAAGTGATGCATATTTCTCTATCAAATCATGTGATGAAAGTTGATTACCAAACCATGAATATAAACGGGTCTCATAATTGAATAAATGTGATGCTGCAACATCAAGAGATATCATAACATTTTTCCCTCTACCTGAAGCGTGCATTGCTTCCGATAAGGTATCAAATGCTTCATATTCATCTTTAAAAGAAGGAACAAAGCCTCCTTCATACCCAATAGCAGTACATTTTCCTCTTTTTTTTAAAATCTTTTTTAAAGTGTGAAAAATAGTAACACCAGTTTCCATAGCTTCATGGAATGAAAGCTCTTTGGTAGGAGTCACTAACATTTCCTGAATAGAAAAATTGTTATCTGCATGTAATCCGCCACCAATCATATTAAACATAGGACAAGGTAAAGCGATGGTAGAATAATTTGAGATATGCGCAATAAATTCATACAGTTCAAGATCTTCTGCGTATGCCTGCGCTCTACATATAGCAATGCTCACTGCAAGCATGGCATTTGCACCGAGATGAGATTTATTAATTGTTTGATCAAGATCTAACAATTCAAGATCCAAGGTGATTAAATCGGGCGCACTATCGATCAATTGTGGGGCTATGATATCTTCAATGATTCTCACTGCTTTACGAACGCCTAAGCCCATTAATCGATTGCCACCATCACGCAATTCAATTGCTTCGTACATACCTCGAGAAGTTCCTGAAGGAACTGATGCAGTAACCATCATTCCATCGCTCAAAAAAAGATCGCATTCTATCGTAGGAATTCCTCTCGAATCAAAAATTTCTCGTGCATGAATATCTTGTATTTTCATTTTAATCCTATTTTTTGGCCCCAGCTCCGTTATTCTTCGCTGGGAACTCCAATTGAAGAATTAACGTAAACTGGAGAATAACATATAGAAATCCCAATTAAGAAAGAGATCTCATTAGTCCTAATCATTACCTTTTTATACTATAAAAAAACGCCCGGTATTTACCAGGCGTTTTTTACTTCTTTTTATACTTTTTTAATAGGCGTTAGCTGTAATCCATAATCTCTCAGTTTTTTATCTTCTACCGGTGTTGGGCATTCCATCATCGAATCAAAACCGCTTGCTGTTTTCGGAAAGGCAATTACTTCACGAATGGAAATAGAATTGGTTAATAACATAATAAACCGATCAAGGCCCAGAGCAATCCCACCATGTGGAGGGAAACCTAATTCTTGTGCTTCAAGTAGAAATCCAAATTTAGATTCAACTTCCTCTGCGCTTAAACCCAATACATTAAATACTTTTTCTTGCACAGCTCGATCATGAATACGAATAGATCCTCCACCAAGTTCTATACCATTTAAAACAACATCATATGCGCGAGCTTTAATGGTAGCAAGTTTCTGGCTTTCCCATCCTTGATTAGGAGAAGTAAATGGATGATGTTTTGCATTCCATGTTTTATCTTTTTTATCATATTCAAGCAACGGAAACTCCGTAATCCATGAAAAATTAAGTTCATCCTGTGGAATTATATTTAATTCTCTTGCAAGCTCTTGACGCAATTTACCTAAAATTTCCCACGCTGCTTCATATTCACCTGCAACAATAAAGATCACGCTTCCATTAGTAATGCCTTCACATACATTTGCAGTGCGCGCAAAAAAGTCTTTTGGTAAAAATTTAGAAACTGGTGAACTTATATTTTCAGGGCTTTCTAAATCAATCCAAAGCAAACCTTTTGCGCCTAATTTTTGAGCTTTATCTACCCAGCGATTAAGTTCAGAATGAGTAAACGCATGACCAGAAACTGCAATGCCACCGATTTTTTCACCACGATTAATCACGTCACGTAAAAACTTAAGTTCAGTATCAGCAAATACAGGTGTAAGATCATTAATCTTTAATCCGTATCGTAAATCTGGTTTATCAGAACCATATGATGAAAATGCTTCATCATACGATAATCGTTTAAATGGAATGTGTAATTCTTTGTTGAGTACCGTTTCAAATACATATTTGAGTAGGCGCTCAATTAAATTCTGTATATCTTGTTCCTGAATGAAAGACATTTCAATATCAAGCTGTGTAAATTCTGGCTGACGATCTGCACGCAAATCTTCATCACGAAAACAACGAGCAACCTGAAAGTATCGTTCCATACCGCCACACATTAAAATCTGCTTATAGAGTTGTGGTGATTGCGGTAATGCATAAAAAGATCCCGGATGGATACGAGAAGGCACCAAAAACTCTCGCGCACCTTCGGGTGTATTTTTAGTTAAAATAGGCGTTTCGATTTCATAAAACGTTTCTTTGTTTAAAAATTCGCGCATTGCATAAATAATTTTATGACGTAACGCAAAATTTTTATGCATTTCAGGACGCCGTAAATCAAGATAGCGATATTTTAATCGCAATTCTTCATCAATATTGTCTGTGGTTTCAATAGAAAACGGAAGGGGCTTTGATACATTCAAAATTTCAAGGTCTTGAACCAATAGTTCCCATTTGCCCGTTGCCAAATCTTTATTAATAGTTTCCGGAGAACGCTCCACAACTGTTCCAACAACATGAATCACGAATTCTGAACGCAATTTATGTGCTCGTTCATGTACTTGCGCAGAAAGCTCTGTATTAAAAACAAGCTGCATCAAACCGGTACGATCACGTAAATCAATAAAAATAAGACCGCCATGATCACGGCGACGATGCACCCATCCAGAAAGAGAAATACTTTTGTTTAAAAAATGCTCATTAACTAAGCCACACCCGGTAGTACGTCCAGACACCTGCATATCAATTCCTTACGGCTAAATTTCTATCATCTAAAGCAATCTTATGTTTTAATTGTACCATAAGAAACAACAAAGGGTAGTGGCTACTGGCTTTTATACTCATATCCCACTATGCTGTTCCTGATAGCGTATATCAATAGCTTTCCTTAGAACTTGATCAAGAAAATTCCATTTAGCAGTTTGTTTCATTGAATCAATATTTTTTATATATTGCTGATAATCCTTAGGAATAGTAATACCTTCTAATGAATAATCCCAATAAGCTCTCTTTTTTTGTTTTCCATCGAAATTTATATACATTTTCTTCTTTTTTGAGATCACAGTTGAATTCAAAATGGCTTTTAAAATACGAGGATAATCTAGAAAAAATTTTAAGCCCCAGGATTGTTCGTTGGAAATAGATATACGACATTCCAAGCCAGGTCCATCAAATATAAATCGATAAATGCTAATACTTTCATAAACTCGCGAGTAGTTTATCTCATATTGGTAAGGAATAGCCCTTTTTTTAACTCCATAAAAATAGCCATTGTCTCCAGAGTAACAAGGTAAGATTTTACAAGGCAGAGGATGAATATAATCATTAGTATGATTAATAAGATAAGTGTCACTCCTGTAGGTTCTTCTCAATGAAGACAATAACATATAAATTTTTGCCAGAACCTTTTTTTCTGCATGGCTTCTTACATACACACAACGATAAACGCTACCATATTCATGCCATCCACCTTGATACCACGCGTTTAATGGTGATTGTGTTATCTCTGGAATGTTTCCGAGTATTTTTTTTCTTGTTTCAGCAAGCTTAATCATCAAATCATTGTTACATTTACTTGTGCTACCAAAATGACAATTCGACTTATGATCCAAGTAATAGAGTGTCACTAAACTAAAAACTATCTCCTGTGGTGAAAAAATTTTATCATCTTTTTTTTCCATAGATAAATCTTCCATACCCATGAGCACATGAGATAAAATGAGAAACACCCATACTATTTTTTTCTTCATTATATATTACTTTTGTTGTTTTATTATTGCATTCAAGCAATATGGCTACAATTACATAATTGCAGCCATTATATTCTTAAAAGTGTTTCTGGTTTTTATAAAATATTATCTTTTTTTACTTACCATACTCTTTTATTCTATGCTGCATTGTTCTTGCAATCGCTTCTTGCATTTTTAATGGGAATGTCTGCCAGGGCTTAACGCACTCTTTATAATAATTAAGTCCACATTTTTTCGTTACATCAAGCAGAATCTTTTCTATTGCCTCATCATATGTATATGATTCTTCTATCATTCTTTTGTCAGGCTTTTCAATCAATAGCCAATTCAACAACGCATATTTTAGGCTTAACTGCGCTAGAGTTGGGTTTTCATACCGCTCAAATATTCTTATTTTATCGTATGATGCTGTTGCCAAACAACGATCATCATTACTCCAGCTTATATTATAAACATAAGTAGGATGCTTAAAGCCAGCCAATCTCTGCTTTCTTTTTGCATCAAATACTTGTACCCCCTTATCCATTGATTCATGTATTGCTAAATAAACCCAATTATTGCTCAAATTTACTAATACAGGACTATGTCCTTTATTATAATTAAAACAAGTTAATAATTGTTTTGTTTCCACGTTAAATATTCGTATGTTTTCATCATGACATCCTACTGCCAGACAAGCGTTATCACTGCTCCAAGCTATTGAATAAACCCAAGCATTGTGATCAAAGCAAGCAAATAATTTCTTTGTTTTCATATCGAATATTCGCGCTTTGTTATCTCGTGATGCTGTTGCTAGACGAGTGCTATCACGGTTCCAACGCACTGAACAAAGATCTGCATCATGATGAAAACAAGCAAATAATATTTGATTTTTTATATCAAATATTTGTGCTTTTTTATCAAATGATGCTGTTGCTAGACGAGTGCCATCATTACTCCAATCTATTGATTGAACAGAGCTTGTATGATCAAAGCACATTAATAATTGTTGTTTTTTTACATCAAATATTCGTGCTCTTTTATCCTTTGACCCTGTTGCTAGAAAAGCACCATCATTGCTCCAGCACACTGATTGAACCCAATCAGTGTGATCAAAACAGACTAATAATTCTTTTGTTTTCACGTCAAATATTCGTGCTTTGTTATCTTGTGACGCTGTTGCTAGATGAGTACCATCATGACTCCAACTCATTGATTGAAGCCAGTTAGCATTCATATCGTATATTGGTTTGCAATACCACCATTGCTTACCAACCTGTACATTTTTAGTAATGATATTCGATATTTCCCTAGGTAAAGTTTGAATAACATCAGAAATCATTCCTAATAACAGATTTGTACCGAACAAAAATAATAGCGCTATTCTCTTCTTAAACATTCGGCTCTTTCTGATGTTAGAGATATTTATAGAATACTTAAAACAACAAAGAATTGATGTGAGAATAAATTATTCCCTGATCAATTCTTTGTTGTTTTTTACTTATCTTAATGTGTAATATTCGAGCATTCATACTCTTATAGAGCTTAGAACGTATAGATCAATCCCAAGTTAAACGTATATGCTACGTTATTACTCAAACCAGTAATACGATCTTGAATTGCCGTAGGATTTTGACTATCATTAAATTTTCGTTCTTCTTCTGTGAGTACTGCCTCACCCTTACGATCTGTATAATGAGAACCAGGGAAGAATAGTGAAGAAACCCAGAACAATTTAAGATCTTTGAGCAAACTCCAATTAATAAACAATCCTGTTTCAACACCCAAGAACGTACGCGCATTACCAATCTGATGCTCTTGCCACAACGCAAGTACGTTAGGATTAATTTCAAACGGTTTTTTCCATTCTTTAGGCTTCCACTTCAATGAAGTACCGCAGAATACTAAATTCGTAAATCCAGAAATAGCCTGCGCTTTAGTACTTGGAGCTTGAAGATCTGTCGTAGCTGGTGTTGAAAGTAATCGTTTTAACCTTCCTGCGCCACCAAGCAAAAATACACTCCGCACGCGTTTACCTGAATAAACTTCTTGTAATCCTATAAATCCATCATATGTACCATCTTTAGTTTCGAAATTAGGATTATCATCTCCTGAAGTAACACCAGCAGCGAAAGCAACCTGTAAATCTTTATTCTTGCAGAAAGAATATGCTGCATCGGTAACAAACATCCAACCATTATATTTATTGGTGTAAGGATCACCAAAACGTGCCTGTTTATTAGTCAGAATTATTTCAGTACCAGACTCGTTAGTAAGATAACCAAGAGAAGCGACTTTGCCTATTTGTTTTCCATTCTGTGACTCTTCTCTTGTTGTTGTGTCAATAATCGTTTGAGCATCACTTTTCAGGACAAACGGTGCTGATTCTGTAATGGAAGCACCTACCAAATTTGTATAAGTAGCATCTACCTGATCGTTAACCAATGTAACAATACCACCTCTATTTTCTTCTCTAACAATATTACGGTCCCATCCTTTGACGCGTTGCTGACCAAAGTTCATGGCATAATCAAAGCCAAATTCAAAGCGATTACCATAAAATTCAGTTGCCAGCCCAGTGGTCCCCAACTTACTTGTTGCATCAGCAGGGAATTCAATTTTTTGCTCAGGATCATTATTGTATAATCCATAGGGCTCAAGCGTTAATTTTCCAAGCCAATCATTATCGAAAACAGTCCAATTTAAACGCGCTGCCATAATATAATTTACTTTACCAAAACCGCGCGCAGGATTTGTTCTTCCTTCAAATTCTTGTGCGTATATAGTTTTTTCTGTATCAGCCAATCCGGTACTATTATTTTGTAAAATTGCAGTATAAAGATCATAAGACAATGTTTTAGGAAAAAGATCACCAGAAAATTTTGCACCAAATGCATATTGATCAATAGCACTATCCGCCCAAAAGCCAAGAATTTCAGGGCCAACAGCATATGCATCACCAAGAGCAATACCACGTCCTAACTGGAAAGGAAATGACCCTAACGTAAACGTATGTTTGTTTGCAAAGGGTAAGTTTGTTGCCGCACTCAGATCAAATTGCAACCATAGCTGCCTAATCCAAAACACATGTCGTGGGAATCCGTGTTTATGAGTTCCCTTGATCGCATCAAGAACTTTAATATCAGCAAATGTTGTACTCGCTATACTTTCTGGATTTCCCCAGACTCCTTTATTGCGGAGCTGAAAGTAAAACTCTAATACTTTCTCTCCATAGATTTTTGCTCCGTAAAGAACATCAAAGGCAAGATCAAGCACATGGCGGGAATAATATGATTTATCAAAATCATTATCATTATTTAACCAATTAATATTTTTCCCATAAAATGTTTCCGGCTTAAATACTCCAGAAAAAATGAAATCTACATCGTTATATGTTGTTCGTAATTCAGCTGTCAAAAAATGAGCAGATAAAAATGGCAATAATACAACTGCTAACAAACGTCCCTTAATGCCCATGTCTTCCTTCGTGTCGGTGGATAATAAATTGAATAGATTGTGTAAAAAATTCGATATAATAGACTTTCTAGAGTTCAATTATTCTAAAAATAATCGTACTCGATTACACTAAATTGTCAATAAAAGCCCCATACGCAAAGGATTTTTCGTGAAAAAACAACACTCACTTTTACTTGGAGCCCATATGTCAATAGCCGGAGAAATATCTCGCGCTATTGAGCGTGGCGAATCTATTGGATGTACTGCTATACAAATATTTACCAAAAGCAATCGTCAATGGCATGCAAAACCTATTGAAGAAAAAGATGCGCAAGAATTTAAGCAAGCCTGGAAAAGCTCATCAATTAAATCCATTATTGCTCATGCATCATATTTGCTGAATATTGGATCGCCAAACCCAGATGCTGAAAAAAAATCTCTTGAAGCTCTTAAAATAGAATTTCAACGATGCGCCCAACTTACCATACCGTATCTCGTTTTACACCCAGGATCATATACCAGCAGTGATGAAGAATCATGTATCGAAAGAATTGGCCATAACCTTGATGTATTGTTTGAACATGTTCCGCACGGCACCATTTTGCTGGAAACAATGGCTGGCCAAGGAAGCCAAGTTGGATACACATTTGAACAGCTTGCGCAGATAATCAAGGCTTCAAAACATAAAAAAAGAATTGGTATATGCTTTGATACCTGCCATGCATTTGCCGCCGGTTATGATTTCAGAACAGAACATTCCTATAATCTCATGTGGGAACAGTTTGATAAAATAATTGGTATCAACAAATTAAAGTCTATGCACCTAAATGATTCTCATAAAGATCTCGGGTCACATGTTGATCGTCATGCGAATATAGGTCAGGGCAAGATAGGATTAAAAGCATTTGAACTTCTATTTAATGATCCTCAGCTTTTTGATGTTCCTAAAATTCTAGAAACACCTCAAACAGAACTTGCTGATTATAGAAAGAATATGGATATTTTAGAGGGTTTAATACATAAAAAAACCCGAGACACTCTCGGGATGTTTTAAAAATCTTTATTATTTCCTTAAACCTGAATTCCTCTTAAATAAGGTCCTCAATAGCCCAATATCTATCTCCAATTTCGATACATCTTAATTGGAGTCTCCGTACAAAGAATGAAGTGCAGGATAAAAGTGATAGGTATAAAAGTATAACGTAGGATAAAATTAAGTTATTTATATGGAGATTGAGATAACAGATTACATCTTTAAAAGTGAGCTAAGAAGAAATTGTAGTATAATCATCCAAAAATATAATCTATTATCTCGTCACCAAAACAGTGCTTTTCAACCATTCCTTTTCACTAACCACTGATAAAAGGAATTGAAATCTTAAAAGCACTACTAATTTTGAATATGTATAAAGAAAAAACAATTTTTTTTTTACATCGTTCTGTGCAACAACAAAAAAACCTATAAAACGAGACTATTTTAAAAAATATATGTTGTTTTATTAAAAAAATAGCAAAAAACAACAAAAAAATATTTTGAGCTTAAAATACGTCCTATAATGCATCATTTTTGAGTAAAAAAAGCTTTATTATCCGCACATTGTTGAATATCAGTAGACTCTTGTGCCACTACCTCAATAAATCTTTTGAACAGTGGATGTACCTTGATGGGTGATGATTGAAACTCTGGATGAAATTGGCAGCCAAGCATAAATGGATGATCTTTAACCTCTGTAATCTCAACTAAATCCATTTCCGTATGTACTCCTGAAAAAACAAGTCCTACTTTTTCTAATCTTTCTTTATAGTCTTTATTAACTTCGTAACGATGACGGTGTCTTTCCCATACATGTTCAATCTGGTAAGCGTCATATGCTTGAGTATTTTTAATCAATGTACATAAATAGGATCCCAATCGCATATTAGCACCCTTTGTAGTTAAATTTTGTTGTTCGCTCATTAAACAAACAACTGGATCTTGTGTTGTTTTATCAAACTCGCTACTATTAGCTGTTTTTAAATGTAACAAAGAACGAGCTGCTTCTATAATCATTATTTGCATACCAAGACAAAGCCCCAGATAAGGAATTTTATTTTTCCGTGCCCATTCACATGCCAAAATTTTACCCTCAATCCCGCGCGAATCAAATCCACCGGGTACCACAATACCATTCATCTTTTTGAGTTCTTGCCAGCTTTCACCTGAATCCTGGTTTTCTTTTTCTAATCGTTCAGCCTCAATGGTAACTATTTTAATATGATAACTCAGATTGTAAGCAGACGACTTAATTGCTTCAATGACACTAATATATGGATCATTGCTACCAACATATTTCGCAATAAGACCTATTGTCAGAATTCTTTTACTTTTGGTTATATTTTCAATTAAAGTACGCCATGGTGATATATCAGATGTTTTAATAGATGGCATATTAAAGATTTTTTGAACTGCTTGACATACCTCTTGCTCCTCAAGATTGAGAAAAACTTTATACAACGGATCGACAGTTAATACCTGGAATATGTATTCTTTTTCTACTTCACACATCATTGAAAGTTTAGCAACTGAGTGATTATCAATGGTTTTGTCTGCTCGTAAAAACAAACAATCAGGGGTTAATCCAGCTTTTTTTAATGCAATAATACTGTGCTGTGTTGGCTTTGTTTTTATTTCATTTGCCCACGCAAGAAAAGGAACCAAGCTTAAATGTGTATGTATAAGGTGTTTTGTTCCCAGCTCCATTTTCAGTTGTCGAATAGCTTCTAAAAAGAGCTCTCCTTCTATATCTCCAACTGTTCCACCTATTTCAAGTAACACAAATTCAACGTTCTGTTTCAATGCAAATTCTAGAAGACGTTTTTTAGCTATATCAACAACATGTGGAACCATCTGAATACACTTACCCAAGAAAAGACCATCTCGTTCTCCTTGTAAAACTTCTTTATAAATTTGACCGGAGGTAACAGATGATTCTCTCGTTAAATTAAGACCAGCTAATCGTTCATAATGACCTAAATCTAAATCAGTTTCGGCGCCATCTGCTGTTACAAACACTTCTCCATGCACCAGAGGAGACATAGTGCCGGGATCAACATTCAAATAAGGATCCCACTTAATAATTGAAACAGAATATCGAGCACCTTTTAATAATACACCAAGAGATGCTATCAGAATTCCTTTTCCAATAGATGAGCAAACTCCACCGGTGACAACAATAAATTTTATTGATGAATTACGTACTTGATCGATTAATGTAGAGAGTTCAATATGAGACTTCATCGAATACCTTTTTTATTTGAGTTTGTATCGCCAATACATGCTTTAATTACATTAAAAAAAACGCCGCGAAAAAGCGGCGTCAATATTATTTTATCATAAATAAAATCGAAATAACTTATTTATTTTTTGGGTACATCAATGAAACATTCAACACGATCATCTTCCGCCCAATCAGTAAAACCATCGATCATAAATGCGCATTCAAAACCAGCAAAAACTTCTTTGACTGTTTTTTTATCTCGTTGTAAGCTGGTGATTTTTCCTTCTCCAACCTTCGTTTTGCCACGCCAAACAACAGCGTAACCATCACGAGTAAATCGCCCATCACGCATAATTGCGCCTGCAACAACGCCCACTTTTTTAATATCAAACACACGCAATACCAGTGCTTCACCAATTTTCGTACGAACCATTTCGATATCTTTAGCGGCTTCAGCAATAGCTTGTAAATCTTCAAGAAGTTTATAGATTATTCCAAAGTATAATACTTGTACTTTTCTTCTATCTGATAAGGTTTGAGCATTCGATTCGATTTTTACGTTAAAACAAATAATACGTGCACCAGTATTAAATGCAAATTCAATATCGCCTTCATTCACATCACCAACATCTTGGCGTAAAATATTAAAGCCTTTTTGTTGTTTTTTAGAAAGACGATCAATGCCTTCAACGATCGCCTCAAGCGATGAATGGTTGTCGGCTTTTACTAAAATATTAATACCATTTTCATACATAAATCGCTTACCAGAAAGAGAAGTTTTGCCTTCTCCAGAGGATTTCGATTTAAGATATTCGCTTTTTGAAACAACCCTAAAAGGATCTCCCGCTTCAGGGCGGCCATCAAATCCAGCTGCCTGTACCGGCAATGCAGGATGCGATTCCTTAATACGTTTACCGTATGAATCAAATAACGAACTAATGTGACCAGATGTAGTGCCTGTAAGCACATAGTCACCAACTTTTAAAACACCATTTTGAGCAATAAGAGTTACAACCCAACCACGACCTTTTTCTGAACTTGATTCCAGCACATAGCCTTCTGCAGGAACATTAATTTCTGCGCGTAACTCCATGATCTCCGCTTGCAATGAAACCATTTCAAGCAAACGATCAACTCCTACACCAGTTTTTGCTGAAATCGGAACGCATATTATGTCTCCACCCCAATCTTCTACGGTAATACCATATTGATTGAGTTGTCGCTTAATTACATCTAAACGTGCTGTATCAACTTTATCAACCTTATTGATCGCAACAACTATAGGAACTTTCATAGAAAGAGCGTATTTTATCGCTTCAACTGTTTGAGGCATAACGCCATCATCAGCAGCAACAATAAGAATAACTATATCGGCAACTTTTATACCACGCTGTCTGATTTTAACAAAGGCTTCATGACCAGGAGTATCAAGAAAAACAATATTACCATGTGGCGTTGTTGCTTCATAAGCACCAAGATGTTGAGTTATGCCGCCTTTTTCTTTAAATGCAACACGAGTTTTTCTGATATAATCAAGAAGCGTAGTTTTACCATGATCAACATGTCCAACTACCACCACAACTGGAGGTCTTTTTTCCAAATGAGCGCCAGTGGTAACTCTTTTAACTGCTTCAACAGCTTCTTCTTTAATAGGAGCTTTTACAACAGGAATTTCGTAATGATGTGCCAGTCGTTGTACAATATCTTCTGAAATAATTTGATTTTTTGTTGCAACGATACCCCATTTTAAAAGAGTAACAATAACATCAGTGACAGGTTTTTTAATTTTTTCAGCAAGTTCAACAATACCCATTTGATGCACAACTAATCCTACAGGAGTAGCTGCTGCTTCTTTTTTTATAAGCGTCGGCTGCTGTGATGCGGCGCCATAAGAGACTGGTTTCGCTTTAGATGTCTTTGCTTTTGCTGTTTCTTGTGATAATTGAGTCACTATATCTTCAATCGGATTAGCAGGTTTTGATTCTTTTAACGGTTCGACTTTTTGAGCATTTGTATGAGATTGGGCAGTTGGTTTTTGAAGAAAAGCAAGAGCTTTTTCATCTAAAACAGACATGTGACTTTTGACATCAAAGCCATTTTTTTGCAACTTTTCTATGATGTCTTTACTGGAAACATTATTCAACTGAGCAAATTCATATATTCGCATAATCAAAAACTAATCATCTCTTTTTTGGGCTTAGTCGCTAATTAACACTACAGCTATAGTTTTTAGTCTACGCTTGATAGGCTGTGATAAATGTCATTCTTCATCATCAGCATTTTCTCGTTCTTGCTCTTGCCGAGGCGCTTCTTCACGAACAAGCTGAATATTTACACCGGTAATCTGAGAGGCCAATGATATATTTTGACCACCCTTTCCAATGGCAAATGATCGCTGATCTTCATTAAGCCATACACGAGCAGATGTATTATCTGAACTCATTTCCACTCGGTCAATAACCGCTGGTTTTAAAGAATTTTTTACAAACAGAGGTAAAGCGTCACTCCACAAGAAAACATCGATCGTTTCTCCGCTCAATTCTTTCAATATTGGCTTTATTCTGCTTCCACCTACGCCAACGCATGTTCCAACTGGGTCGATATTTCTATCGTGAGAGAAGACGGCAACTTTTGATTTGTATCCAGGAGCTCGAACAATTTTCTTGACCTCAACAAGCTTTTCAAAAACCTCTGGAATCTCTAACTCAAACAATGCCTCAAGGAACTCAGGAGAAATGCGATCTAAGATAAGCTGATTATCACCCTGTGGCTCAATAAGAACTTCTTTAAGCAATGCTCTAACGGTATATCCTACAGCGAATTTTTCACCAGGAATAGAAAGAGAGTACGGTAAAAATGCATAAACATCGCCAAATTTAACAGATATACCACTTCGTTCGGTCTTATGGACAGTGCCGATAACGATTTGGCCTTGTTTATTTTTGAACAGATCGTAGACAATGCGAGCTTCAAGTTGTTTAATCTTGCTTGCAATAACCTGTCGAGCTCTTAAAACTTCAACACGACCAATGTGTCCCTCAAAGGGAAGCCAAATGTGTTCGTCTAAAGCAATATTTTTGTCAATATTGCGGGCTTTTTTTAAAGAAACCTGAGTGTATTCATCATCAACAGAGCTTACTACTGTTTTCTGAGCAAGCACAACAAGATCTCCAGTCACAGGATCTTCTTCTGCTTTCAAGACAAGATCCGGGTATTTGCGTTGGTATGCAGCAAGCATGCCTTCACACACAACGGCACCCAAAGCTTCTTTCTCTAATCCACGTTCTTCAACTAATTCGTCTATTACGTCAGCCAGTTTCACAAGCATCCCCAAATGATGATAAAAATACTTTTCAGCAATAAGAAATTGTTTTGACCAGAAATTACGACAGCAAAAAAAGGAATGCTGTAAACATATTATCAAGCCTTATTCTCAAAGCTTATTACAATTATTTTTTTCTGGCAATAGAAAACAACAAAACGGTTGTGTTTGGAGGCAAAATAGATAAAAGCTATATTTTTGATTAAAATCTGGCTGCCTATTACTATCTCTTTAAAATATATATTTATATATATAGTAATAGTAGGTGAAGGGGTAGGTGGTGCATAACTCGTCATTTTTTAGCTGAATACAGCGATCAGATCAACATATCAATTTTTTTAAAAGTGGTGCATAAGTGGTTGATAAGTGGTTGATAAGTGTGAAAACAGCGATTTAATGGGCTCAAAAAAATAAAAATAGAAAAAGATGACGTCTAGATCGTGTTTTTCGAGTGACTTAAAAAAGATAAAAAATAAAGTTATGCACCACTTATGCACCACTTATGCACCACTTATCAACCACTTATGCACCACCTTTAACAGGGTTTTTTTTATTTTTTTATTTGTTTTGTGTTTCAGTTTGTTAAAAAGGTGCGAATATTTCTGGGTTTGAGTCTTTGAGGGCAATGTATTGATAGTTCTCCTAGTTTAGCTCGAGTGAGGAGGTTAAAAATATTTTTAGAACTTAAAGGGTGGCCTACTTTTGCGCGAGATTCCAGGCTTTTTCTAGATCTCTGAACCAGGGCTCGAACTTGGTTGGGCTTCGTAAGATATAAGCGGGATGATATGCTGGAATAAGAGTTATTCCATTGAATGAGAGTGTTTTTCCGTGTAATTCTTCCATTTTTACCGGTGTTTCAAGAAGGCATTCAAGTGCTGTTGCGCCCAGAGTGCAAATAACTTTAGGTTGAATAATTTCAATTTCTTTGAGTAGCAGAAGGTTTTTATATGTTTTGCTTTCCAAGTGCGTTGGCTTGCGATTTTGAGGTGGACGACATTTTACGCTATTGGTTATAAAGATATCTTTTCTATCGATATCAAGACACGCTAAAGTTTTGGTGAGTAACATGCCAGATTTGCCAACAAATGGCAATCCCTGCTCATCCTCATGCTTGCCTGGAGCTTCTCCGATAAGCATCAGTTTGGCATTGGGATTTCCTTGACCACATACAACGTTGTGTTTGGTTGTTATTGAAAGTGGGCAAAGTAGACATTCCTTGAATGGTTCATAGAGCTTTGTGAGTAAAGCTGCTTTTGATTGTTTTTTATCCATGAATTTTCCGAATTTTATGTTGTTTATTATGCAGTATACCAGAAGGATGAACCTTATGAATAAATTATCTTCTTTATTCATAAGGTTCATTTATAATGTATTTAACCGAAAATATAGCGTGTCAGCAGCGTGCCCCAAGCATTAGATCTTAAAAACATAGCCTCTTGATATGAGCTATGAATGCCGCGCTCTGGGAAATATATAGCAATTCCACGAGCATTTTTGAGATTTTTCCCTACGGTATTTGCTATAACCGATTGCTCAATGAGGCGAAGTCCTTCATCGAGTTTTTTTAAAAGAATATTTTTGATGGTTGTATTTAACTGAGTGTTTTCTGTGATTTTTTTAATATTTGCAAGTAGATTTCGATAAAAATGATGCAAGTCGATATAAGTTGGTTCATCAAAATGTGTGCATAACATTTTGTTTTTGCTTTCCTTTATTACTTGATGCGTAACAGAGCGCTGGGCTTCAAGGCTCTCAATAAGTATTTTCGCAATGTGATCAATATTTTTTTCAAGAAGCTCAATGGAGTCAAGGTTTATTGCAGATAGTGTATAATCATTGGTGATTGATTGATATGTTCTATCATATGCATTAACAATGTGTGCTGCAAAAGCTAAAGTGCTAAGTGGTTCTTTAACAAAAGGAAATAATACTTCATCATATTTCCATCCCATACCAAGCTCAACTTCTTCTGATCCCACCATTACGTGCGCATATCTTTTTATAAAGCTTCCTACTTCGATCATAGACATAAGACATGCATCAAAGCCAATAATGCCAAATTTTTTACCTTGTAGACACTTTTGACATATTGTTTGGAGTGCTGCTTCAAGCTTTCGGTTTGATAAATAATTTCCTGTTGTGTCATCCCAACAAACACCGCGCTGTTTTGGTTCTAAAGATCCTATTGCTTCCAAGAATCCAATTGATCTATCTAGATCGAGGCGATGCGTTGCGGGATTAAATACAAAAAGATCCATTGGATTTATAATTTTTCCGTGAGGTGGTTCAAGTATGCCTGTGCCATGATTCCACAAAATAAGGTCGTATTCGTCAGCAATATAGTTTTTAATTGCCCATTCGCAGAAGGAAATAAGTGTTGCGGGGTTTCCGCTATCCATTTGTTGCGTGAGTGGATTATAGGGATCTATATGCAATACTTGATCTTTTTCTATAAGATATCTGCGAGTGATTTTTTTGTTTCCAGTTATGCGGATATCTAAATGAACTACAATAGTTATATTATCGTTGGATCCTATATTTGCCATTTGTTGAATGTTGCGTGCGGCAAATGGCCGTAAATCATTATCGGCAGCCATATAAACCATAACAGTACGTTTGTTACGGTTTTTTGTTTGTCCATATTTTTTTTGATGGATATTGTGTTTCGGCATGCATATTTTATATGTTCTCACTGAGCTTGTTTGGCGAATTTCTTCGCAAAAATCACAAACGCAAGTTTGATACGTAGAGCCTTTGTCAACAGTATGTATATTATTCTTTTGTGTTTTTGTATAAAGGACATCGTTGGTTAAGCATGTTATGACCAATACGCATTGAGCTATGCACTTTATGCGTTGCGTCAATTGATTGAGTGGCATTGTGTCTCTCCCCTTTTTTTATTGATGGCGCTAATGTTTTCATACTAGGCAATCTGAGCAGAGATAATCAATATTTTAAACTCCATTACTTATTGAGTAATTATTTTTATGTTCAATCATTACTTGATTAAGCCATGCGAGTGCAAATGTAAGAGCAAAGCTGAGTTGAAAATCCAGAAAGAATATATAGAGCGGACAATAAAGTAAAAACAGAAAACAAACAAGAGTTAAGTAATGCAGCAGGTGAAAAGGAATTTTACTAAATAAACATATTTTATTAAACAAAAAGAGTGCAAAAGACCGAGTGAATGGAGCAGATGTCCAGGTAAGGATAAAATAGATACAGCTTATCGAGACTATGATTATTTGCTTTATAACTAATGGCATAGGCATGATACAAAAAATCGTTTGCCAGATAAAAACAAAAAGGACCAAGTGTAATCCTGATCGTGCAAGAAAGTGAGAAATCCCCCACGTTTTAAATTGTTCATTGGTTCCTTCTAGTTCATTTTTTATACACGCGCGATTACCTAAAAAAAGAGAGGTAAAAAAACGGAAACATTCAGGTGATAATTTGTTTTTAAGGTCATCCAGCAATCGCTTTTTTTGATGCCATAACCAGTTGCGCAAGGAATAGATAGGATGATATTTCCGCTCATAAGTAATGGTGTCATCAAATATCGTTGCAATAATTTGTTCTTTAATTTGATATCGTTGAAAATCTTGATTGGCAGGCTTTTTGCAGTTGATATCATAAAAAATTGCTATATCGCCCACTTCTAGGTTTTTGTTGCTTTTTATATAAAATATAAACAATTTGTTGCTTTTTTGTGTGATGTTTTGTGTTGCAATTGTGTCGGCAAGTAAAGAAATAGCAGTTGTTTTTTTGTGGTTAATTATGGATTCGGTGATATCAATTACTGTTCCGGTAACCGTACATTTTTTATTATTTAGCTCAGTATAAAAATTATCATAATCACGTAACTCTGCGTAATGCATCCATGCGCCGACAAAGGTAAATAATAAGCACACAGCAAGAGGTTGGGGAGCAATTTGATGTTTCAGATAGATAAAGCATGTGTAACACATGATGCATGCAAAAAAAATGATCAGCAACCATATCTGATTACATAATATAATGCCTATTATAAAGCAAGTTATTATGGGGAGTAGAGGAGGAATAGAGGGGAGGTGAAAATGAGCTTTGATGAATGACATACAATGAAAGCAATTTTTAATAGAATACTTTGATTAATTGTTTATTATCATATCATACATAAAGAATATTTTCCAATCATATTCTTTCCAAGATCTCACTTTAACGATATGCTTTTTTTCAATAAAGAGTAGTGTGATTTTTTAACGAGGTTTATTATGCGATCTTATTTTGTCAAATCAGTGTGTCTTGGTTATTCTATACTTTTAGCGTGTGTTTTTACTTTATCTGCACCGCTTGTAGGAAATGATAACATAGAGAACGAATCCGAGGTTGTGATGTCAGATGGAAAAAATATGATGCAACAGGATACTACATCCGTTCATCAGTATGTAGAAAAAGTAGTATTAGATAATGGATTGACCGTTTTAATTCGTGAATCGCATGAAATACCAAAAGTATCATTTCAAATTTGGTATAATGTGGGATCAAAAGACGAATTAATTGGTGAAAAGGGCATAGCTCATTTGATTGAGCATATGATCTTTAAAGGTACCGATACATTGTCCGAATCAGATATTAATGTGCTCGTGCACAAACTTTCTGGTGAATGCAACGCGTTTACTTCTTATGATTACACCGGCTATTATTTTAATTTTCCTACACATCACTGGAAAGAGGCATTTCCTATCTTTGCAGATTGCATGACCAACTGCTTGTTTAATGATGACATGCTCAATTCTGAAATGAAGGCGGTTATTCAAGAACTTAAATTGTATAAAGATCAATATGATCGATCACTTTTAGAAGAACTCATGGGTATGATTTTTTCAGAACATCCTTATCATTTTCCTATTATTGGATATAAGCAAGACTTATGGAGTGTTTCTGGCAAAGATTTATTAGCATTTTATAAAAAGCATTATCTGCCCAATAATGCAACTTTGGTTATTGTGGGAGATGTAAATCCTGCTGAAGTGGTTGATCTTGCTAATCATTATTTTGGAGCAATTCCTAAAAATGAAAGTTATTCAAAAAGACCAACCTTTTTCCATCAAGATATTGCATCAAAATCGTTAACATTGTATCGCGATGTGGCTCACCCAACGCTGATGTATGCATTTGTTGTTCCTGGAGCGATAGAGAAAAAGGATGCGGCGCTCGATATTTTTGAATGGATTATTGGCAAAGGGAAAAGTTCTCGTTTGTATAAAAAATTAGTTAACGAATCACAACTTGCAACAAGTATAGGGACAGGATCTTTTGGTTTATTTGATCATAGCTTCTTTTTTATCGTGGTTGAACCAAAAAGTGCTGAAAATGCATCTAAAATTGAACATATTATTATCAAAGAGCTTCAAGATATTACAAATAACGGTGTAACTGATGAAGAATTTGAGCGTGGATTTAAGAAAACGCAGATGGCGATATATAGTCTTTTAGAAACGATTGAAGATCAGGCTTATGCTATTGGGCATGCCTATTTAGCTACTGGCGATGAGAATCATATATTTACCTGTCTGGATAATCCAAAAATTTTGAAGCGACAAATACAAGAAATAATTTCAGACTATTTCCGTCCTGCTATTATGCACAAAGGATATGTGTTGCCATTACCTGATTCTGAAAAAAAACAGTGGGCACAATTGCAAGAAGAATCAGATTTGGAAGATGAAGAAATTCTTGCTGCTCGTGTACGTTCGACTACGGTAGAGCCCGCAGCATATGCAAAAACAATTGACGTGAAAAATCCAACGCATTTTAATTTTCCTAAACCACAAAGATGCGTTCTTTCTAATGGATTGAAAGTGCTCTATCACGATAATGAGACAACGCCAAAAATAAACATTGTGTTAGAATTTAAGGCTCGATCCCATTATGATCCGCAAGACAAGCAAGGATTGTATACATTTGTAACGGAGATGATGACAGAAGGTACTGAAAATTACACAAGCGAAGAATTGGCAAATGCAATTGAGTCTCGTGGAATGTCATTGAGTGTATATCCTGGTGGTATTGCAATCAAAATGTTATCGGATGATTTTGTTTTTGGCCTTGGCTTACTCAAAGAAGTCTTGACGAAAGCAACATTCCCCGAAGCAGAAATAGGAAAAATACGTGATCAATTATTGACCGATATTAAACAATATTGGGATGAGCCACGTTCTTTTGTAAGTCAACTTATAAGAGCTGAGATTTATAAAAATCATCCGTATAGTAAACAAAGCATTGGAACAAAAGAATCCATATCATCAATTACTCGAGATGATTTAATTAATTTTTATCATGAATATATTTCACCATTTGAAGCACATATTGCCATTGTTGGTGATTTACCAAATGATAATATAGAACAGATTTTAGAAAAAGAATTGGGTGATTGGAAACAACATGAATTTGAAGAAATAGTATGTTCTGCAATTACTCCGGCGGAGCCTACAGAAATAAATTACCCTATCAATCGTGATCAGGTTGTGCTTTCTTTCGCTCAATTATCGATTGATCGCAAAGATCCTAAATTTGATATGTATTTACTGTTTGATCAAATATTCGGCGGCGGTGCTTTAAATTCTATGGCCTCTCGATTATTTGATTTACGTGAGCAAACTGGTTTATTTTATACCATTCGCGGATCATTGATTGCAGGTACTGATGAAGAACCAGGAATGTTTCAAGTACGTACCATTGTCTCTATCGATAGGCTTGCTGAAGCTGAAAAAGCAATTAAAAAAACGATTGATACAGTAGTCGATACCTTAACACAAGAAGAATTGGATGAAGCAAAACGTGCAGTAACTAATACGCTTGTTGATAATTTTGCAACAAATAGCTCTACTGCAGCAACATTCTTATATTTAGATCGTTTTAAACTTCCTGCTGATTATTTTGATAATCGTGCGCAAGTATTGGAAAAAATTACACTTGATGATATGAAAAATGCCGTACGAGATGTTTTAAATTCAGATAATTTGATTACGGTGCGCGTGGGAAGAGTATAAATAGTATTTGTAGAAATAGGGAAACATATGAGTCTCCGTTTATTGTGTTCAGTATTTGGAGTTATGTGTGTTGCGCAGTGTTGGACAATGGATAAGACTGTTGTTGTGAATAAAGATTTATCCAATATGCTCAACGTTCATTTACTAGAAAAAAGCTGGAATAAATATAATTCAAGTTACGATGATAAGATAATCTCTGCCTATGGTTCTGTAAGCAGATGGATAGATTACAAGTGGAATTCGAAGATAAAGCCTGTTCGTTTATTCTGTCCTATGGTGCTTGTTGTTTCTCGTTTAGATGTCAAGTATTTAGGACAATTTAATCAAGTAAAACATAAGCGACTTTTTGATGATTATAAAGCTATTTATTACAAAAAAGGACGAGGAGCTTTTATTTTTTGCCATAATTATAATCTAGAACCGGATGACTTTCCTTTTATAAATCAAATAATGGATTGTTGCGCAAAAGATAAAATTGAGTGGAATTAAAAAACTCAAAAATTATTTGCACGGCTGATTGGCAATTAAAAAAGAAAGGAAGAAGAGTGAAGTACAGAATATTATTCCTCATTTTCGTTATTGGTCAGTGTGATGGTATGGATTTGTCTTGCAAGCAAAAAGAAAAGAGAGAACTTGATAGTCAAGAGATTGTTTTCGTATATGGTACAACAACTGCAGGCAAAACATCTATTGCTGCAAAATTAGCCGAAGAATTGCACGCTAAGGTTTTATCAATAGATAGCTTTGTGGTGCCAAAAGTTGCATATACGCTTTTTACGCAGCGTATGAATCCATATAACATATGTGTTGCAAATGAAGATCTGTTTCAAAAATCACACATGAAGAACATAAAAAAAGAGGCTATTGGTGAGTTGTGTGCTGCAGCAATAACGGCGTATAAACAAAATAATATCGTGATTATTGATGCTCCAATCTATAAACAAAAACACGTAAATTTTTATAAAGAAAAATTTGAAGAGTTTGGGATATTAGATGTGTCATGGGTGCTCGTTTATTGCCCCATTTCAGCTCTTGTAAAAAGAGTTATTGATCGTAATAATAACTCTTCAATTATAGGTCAACGTTCTATTGTGCAAGCGCTTTATCAATTTAGTCTTCTTTATCAAAGTCAGGGCGATGGCTCTATTGATCAACTATCAAGAGATGATTTGAATTTCATTGATCAAGCCAAAATAGTACATGAAATTACGCAAAAAGATATACCAGATCTTTTGAAAGGTGTTCAAAAAGCTATTTGTCCTTTTACGTTTGAAGAAATAAAAAATTTAATGCTTAAAAAGTTTTCATTTGGGTCAGATGGTGTAGCGCCCATTAATCCAGTCATAGAGCATGATTTGATTGTTAATACAGGACAATATGACTCTGCAGTGTGCGCTCAAATGATTTTAAAATTTTTATTACAAAAAAGCTAAGCACTCATGATTCTTTTTAATTCTTGAGCTGAGTTTTTTAATTTTTCTTGTTCCGCAATATCTAATGGGATTGAAATTATTTTTTCAATCCCATTCTCTCCTAAAATTACCGGCATACTAAAAACTGTATCATACTCTTTTATGTATGTTGAAAGAGGTATCACTAATTTTTGATCGAAAACTATTGCATGGCAGATTGCTGCAACGGATGTTGCAATACCAAAATGTGTTGACCCTTTGCATTTAATAATTTCATACGCAGTATCTTTTACTTTTTGGCCGATTATTTCACAATCTTTTTGTTCCATGCTCGAAAGTTCTGCAACTGGTGTTCCTGCAATTTTTGCACTTGACCATGCTACAACTTGTGAATCACCGTGTTCGCCCAGAACGTATGCTTGAATAGATTCACGAGAAATGTTTATTTTTTCTGCAATGATACCGCGCAGGCGCAATGTATCTAAAAAAGTTCCCGTGCCAAATACTTGGTTGAGCGGTAATCCTGAAAGTGATTGCGCTAAAGCGGTTAACACATCAACCGGATTAGTTACCATGATAATGATTGCTGTTGGATTGATTGGTTTGATTGTAGTGAAAATATCAATAATGATTTTTTTGTTAATATATAGTAGATCACGGCGTGTTTCACCTGGTTTTTGGGCTTTACCCGCCGCTATAATAATGATATCAGCTTGCGCTGCATCTGTGGCACTTCCAGATCGTATTTTGGATGTGCCATCAAATGCCAAAGAATCAGAAAGATCAAGAATTTCTCCATGGCATCGCGTCTCATCAATATCAACTAAAATAATCTCTGCTGCAATATTTTTAAGTGCTAGGGCATAGGCTGTTGTTGATCCGACAGATCCTGCGCCGATTATGACTATTTTTGAATGTTTCATATAGTTTCCCCATTTTTTTAAAACTTATATCAGAATTCAATTTACTGGAAAAATTGTAATAGTTTCCATGTTTTTGCTTGGATTATAAGCTGGCTCTATTTCTAGGTTAGGGCTCTCGGTTGTAACGATGTAAAGCTGAGACAAACAATTTGCCAATAAGTAATTATCGTGATATTTTAAATATATGCCTTTAGCCCAGCTTTCGATTCTCTTCAGCCGGGCGCCCGATCGTAACAGAGCGAAGATCGGGTGGAATGGTGCATGAATCTAATATATTTTAACCCTTTTTCCCTCCTTTCCCTTCTGGTGAAAAGGCAGGCGTAGGACACATACATGTCAAAAGAACTGATTAGACCGGGACAATTCCGTACGGTCAAAATGAAATCCGGCTTTGAAGCAGTAGCTTTACAGCTTGATGAAGAGCTATTAAGAGAACTTGATGCTCTGTATAAAGGTGCGGTCGAAACTTTCCAATTAGGAAAACTTATCAAAGGTACCGTTGTTGCAATAGAAGATAATGGCGTGCTTGTTGATATCAAATATAAATCCCGTGGTCTTGTTCCTCGCTATGAATTTGGCGATCATGAGCTTAAAAAACTTCATGCTGGTGACGAAATAGAAGTGATTCTTGATCAGCTCGAAGATACTGATGGCAGAATCGTATTATCATACGAAAAAGCTAAAGAAATGCGCGCATGGGATGCCGTTACCAAACTATTTGAAAAAGGTGAACCTGCTGAAGGTGTGGTTACGCATAAAGTTAAAGGCGGCTTGAACGTTGATATCGGGATTCCTGCATTCTTGCCTGGGTCTCAGATTGATCTTCAGCGTGTAACTGATTTTGATCAATATGTTGGTCAAACAATCAAAGCATGCATTCTTAAATTGAATAAAAAACGTGGGAACGTGATTATTTCTCGTCGTAAATACCTCCATGACCAACGTTCAGAAGATCGTAAAAAGATCTTAGAAACATTGAGCGAAGGCCAAATTATCAATGGTATCGTGAAAAATATCACTAACTACGGTGTATTTATAGATATAGGTGGCGTTGACGGCCTTCTTCATATTACTGATATGACATGGGGACGCGTTGCTCATCCAAGTGAAATGGTGCGCATTGGCGATAATATTGCCGTTAAAGTACTTAGTTTTGATAAAAACAACGAGAAAATTTCTCTTGGTCTTAAACAACTGCAAGCAAATCCTTGGGATCAAATTAGCTCAGATGTTGCTGTTGGTAATAAGATTAAAGGTAAAATTTCTAGCATTACCGATTACGGTTTATTCATAGAAGTTGCGCCAGAAGTAGAAGGTCTTGTTCATATTTCTGAAATTTCATGGACTGATCGTATTACTGATCTGAACCGTCTTTATAAAGTGGGACAAGAAATTGAAGTTCTTGTTGTTTCCTTGGATAAAGAAAACCGCCGTATGTCATTAAGTGTTAAACAACTAGGTAAAAATCCTTGGGAAGCTGTGAACGAACAGTTCAAACCAGGCCAAACGCTTAATGGAAAAATCAGCAACATTACTGATTTTGGTATCTTTGTTCAACTATTGCCAGGCATTGATGGTTTAGTACATATTTCTGATCTTTCATGGACAGAACATATTGAACATCCATCTGATCGTTACAAACTTGGTCAAGAAGTTGAAGCAGTAGTCTTGGGTATTGATAAAGATAACAAGAAGATTTCTCTTGGAATTAAGCAATTAAGCCAAGATCCATGGGAAAAGGTTGCTGAACAATATCCAGTAGGTTCTATTGTTGAAGGCGAAATTAGCAAAATCACTAATTTTGGTGCATTTGTACGTTTGCCAAACAATATTGAAGGTTTAATGCACAATACGATTCTTGCTCAAGAACAAGGTAAGAAAGCTGAAGAGTTCTTTACTGTCGGTCAAAAAGCTCAATTCCGTATTGTTAACATTAACAAAGAAGAGCGTAAGCTTGCATTAAGTAGTCTTCTTGAAGAAAAGAAACAAGAACCGAAAAATGCCGAACCTAAAAAAGCTGACTTTAAAAAAGAAGCTTTTGTAAAACCTACTGCAGATAAACAAGCTCAGCCTAAACTGCAGCCTAAACCTGCAGCGAAGAAAGAGAGAAAAGAAGAGCCGCAACAAAAAGTGCGTGGTTCTTTACAGATTGCTCTTGAATCTGCAATGCAGAAATCTGATAAAAACAACAAAGACGAAGAGTAATCAGCAATATAAAAACTTCTGTATAAGAGGTCCCCATGTTACGTTATTCTTAACATGGGGTTGTTAAAAATAAGGCTATATATAATGGAATTAACTAAACTAACGTATGCAATGATTAAGCCTGATGCTGTTATAGCAAAACACACTGGTAAAATCATTGATGAAATTGAACATAATGGTTTTGAAATTGTTCGCTTGCAGAAAGTGATCATTTCTCAAGAATTGGCAGAGGAATTTTATGCAGAGCATAAAGAAAAGCCTTTCTTTGGAGAGCTTGTTGAATTCGTAATCTCTGGCCCAGTGATTATTATGGCATTACATAAAGATAATGCTATTACAGCATGGCGCGATTTAATTGGTGCAACAGATCCTGCAAAAGCGGCTGTTGGCACTATCCGTAACTCTTATGGAACAAGTATTGGTAATAATGCAGTGCACGGATCTGCTGATTCTGAATCTGCAGTAAGAGAACTTGGATTATTTTTTCCTGAATTATTTGGATATGATTCTGATGAGCAAGATGATGAGTGCTCAAAAGATAAATGTTCAGATGATGATGAATGCTGCATGAAGTAAATTGTAGAGTGATATATAAAGGGTCTTGGAAATTTCCAAGGCCCTTTTTTTACTTTATAATAAAATTTGACGAGACAAATAATAGTTATTTATGCTAGGCATATTATTAAACCTCATGCATCATTTATTTTACATGGGGGACTTCTACATAAAGAATTGCTTGGGCTTGAATAACTTAAAGATGAAAAATAAATATTTATGCGAATATGTATACTTATAGTCTATTCTTTTTTATATGTAGCTACTGGTATTTTGCATGCTCAATCTGTTTTTATTCTCATTCATGGAACATGGGGCGCCGAATGCTCATGGTATGTTCCTAAAGGTGACTTTTTTGATGCACTTGAAAATACAGTATCTAAAAAAAATAGTTCGGTAGTTTCATTTCGTTGGAGCGGTGGTGCTGGTCATGAAGCTCGCATGAAAGCTGCTTATAATTTGGTCAAATTGATTAAAACATATGATCCGTCTGTGGCCATTTATCTTGTAGCTCATAGTCATGGTGGAAATGTTGCAGCATTAGCATCTCATATGCTTGACGAAGAAGATAATAAACATCATATCCGTGCTCTATTTAATTTGGGCACTCCAGTTATGAGTAACTATTTACCGAATATGAGCGTTATTCATTATCTTTATAATTTATTTTCTTTTGAAGATCTGATACAAACGGTTTTAGGTATTTCCGGACGTGAATATCCTGAACATAAGCGAATAGCAAATTTACGAGTATTTATTAATGGAAAAGAACCGAGCCATTCGGAATTGCATCATACATTGATTGGTAAATGGTTACCATATTTACATCAGCATTTTAAACGATATTTGGCAGATCAAGGAATTGTAGGATATATATCGGAGCCTTGCATTGTTTTTTTTGCACATGATAAGGCTCCGGAATATGTTTTGGATACTAATAGAACTGAATTACTTGAAAGAGATCGTCAACTATCTGTATTAATATTAGATTCTTTACGAAGGTCTTTAGATCGCAAATCAAATATTATATCGTCTTACGTTGATACAATTTAGCTTTCTTTACGCAAGTCTTTTGATACAGGATCTAATATGCCATTCACAAAGCGGTATGCATCTTGTTTTACCCCATCCTACGATACTCTTCGTATGGGGACCCCGGTAAAGATATTAATTTTCTTTACGTAAATCTTTAGATACAGGATCTAAAATACCGTTTACAAATCGATATGCATCTTGCTCGGCGAAGCACTTTGCTAATTCAACAGCTTCATTAATGATAATCTGAATAGCAGTTTCAGTATTTTTGAGTTCCCAAATTGCAAACAATAAAATAAGTTTGGTACATACGCTAATGCGTTCAGAGCGCCAGTTTGCAAGGTAAGGCTCATATGTTTTTTCTAGGTCTTGTCTATTGTCGATAATATTTTTAACGATATTTGCAAGTTCTGAATCTAACGGTACACTCAGATCAAATCCGCGATTAAAACTATCAATAATTGATTCTACAGATTCTTCATAATTAAAGGCATCTGCTGCATATAAAAAATGAAAAACAAGAGAACGAACATCACGTCGAGATAAATCATCGTATGATATTGGCGTTTGTTCGTTTTCTTGTTGATTAATTTCTTTTGGTGATGAAGGTAATGAACGCATGATCAAAAGTCCTTTAACTTATAACCTCATACACGTATGAGGGACCCCATTTTTACCTCATGAAAGACATAGCTATCATGAGGACCTCAATTAAGAGGTTTTATTTCGTTATTTTTTAACACGTTCTTACCCCATGCTTTACTGTGTTTCGCATGGGGACCCCGGTTAAGAAGCCCTACTAAACAAGTTATTTCTTTACTCTCTCCATGTACGATTTATCGCGCGTGTCTATTTTGATAACATCACCTTCGTTGACAAACAAAGGAACCTGAATAACCAAACCAGATTCAAGAGTTGCAGGTTTGGTAGCGCCGCCTTGTGCAGTATCACCGCGAACACCTGGCATTGCTTCTTTTACAGTAATCTCCATGAACATAGGAGGAGTTACCGCTATTGGCTTGCCTTCAAAATAAAGTACGGTATAAATTTCTTGTTCTCTCAAAAAGTCTAAAACCTCTTCAATTTGTTCTTTATTGAAAGAGACTTGATCAAAAGTATTTTGATCCATGAAGTGATAGAGGCCACCATCTGCATAAAGATACTGCATATCAGCATATTCTAGATCTGGTTGTTCAAATTTTTCCCCTGAGCGGAAGGTATCTTCCCAAATAAGCCCAGTGATCATGTTTCTCATCTTGGTTTTAACAAAAGCACCACCTTTTCCTGGTTTTACATGATGATAGTCTAAAATCATGTATGGAGCGTTGTTATAGAGTATTTTCATGCCTTTTTTAAAATCTGTCGTAGCAATCACAATATTTCCTTCAAATTGACGTATCTAATCCTCTTTTTCAGTATAAAAAAAGGCTTGGCAAAAGGCAAATGGGGCTGTGTGTGTTGGACTATTGATATTTGTATTTTTGTGGTTTAGGGTATGCTAAGCAATAATTTATGAATAAATTCCTTCTTTTTTAATGGGTCAATAATATGTACTTAAATAAAATTGGTGAAATGACGGGAAATATTATGTCTTTTAATACAGCCGATCACGATCTTTTTCAGATAATTCAACGTGAACAACAGCGCCAAGAAGAAACCATAAACTTAATTGCCTCAGAAAACTATGTCTCCTATGCCGTGATGGCTGCAACAGGATCGGTACTTACCAATAAGTATGCAGAAGGCTATCCGGGTAAACGATATTATCCGGGGTGTACATATGTTGATGAGGCAGAAATTTTAGCAATTGATCGATGTAAAAAATTATTTGGTGCGCAGCATGCAAACGTACAACCACATTCGGGTTCGCAAGCAAATATGGCAGTCTATTTTTCAATACTCAAGCCGGGCGATACTATTTTAGGCATGAGTTTGGCCGCAGGTGGGCACTTAACTCACGGACATGGCGTTAATTTTTCTGGTACGTTATTTAATAGCGTTCAGTATACGGTAAATCGAGATACGGAATGCCTTGATTATGATGAAATTGAAAATTTGGTGCATCAGCATAAACCAAAATTAATTGTGTGCGGTGCTTCTGCGTATTCACGTACTATCGATTTTCAACGCCTATCCTCTATTGCAAAAAGCGCTAACGCTCTTTTGCTTGCCGATATTGCCCATATTGCTGGACTTGTGGCCGTTGGATTGCATCCTAATCCTATTGATTGTGCCGATTTTGTGACAAGTACAACGCATAAAACATTGCGTGGCCCACGTGGTGGATTAATTATGAGTTCTGCAGATCACGCACTAAAAATTGATCGTGCTATTATGCCTGGTATGCAAGGCGGGCCTTTAATGAATACCATTGCTGCAAAGGCAGTGGCGTTTCATGAAGCATTGCAACCTGAGTTTTTTGATTATCAACAGCAGATCATTAAGAATGCGCAAGTATTATCTAATGAATTAAATTCGTTAGGATATCGTATTGTTGCAGGTGGTACTGATAATCATTTATTTATTGTAGATTTAACATCAAAAAATATCACTGGATTACAAGCGGATCAAGCCCTTGAAAAAGCAGGTATTAATGTAACTCGCAGTTGTATTCCCTTTGATACACAAAAACCATGGATAACGAGCGGTATCCGTATTGGTTCTCCTGCAGTGACTACACGGGGCATGAAAGAAAATGAAATGATAGCTATAGCTCATTTTATTGATGATGTTATTACGTATCATGATAATGATGCAGTGTTAGGCGCAATAAAGGTTAAAGCACGTAATTTGTGTGCACAATATCCGATACAAGAATAATAATTTCTATAAAAACATAGGTAGTGCATGAGATATGAGCAAAAATAATAAAAAAATTTTTGTATGTATAATTTTTACTTTAAAAGTCTTGAGAAACCGAGGCTTTTTTTGTTTCTATTTTATGAAATAGTATGTTGCTTCCATACTTTATAAAGTGCACCGAACATACGTAAACCGCCGCGCAGAGTCAATTTACTATTGGCTTGATCGTGCCACACAGTTGGCACCTCTTTGATGGTGAAACCATTTTTTTTACATAAATATAACAGTTCAACATCAAATGCCCATTGCGTAACGGTTAACTGAGGTGTTATGCATTCTATAACCGCCCTTTTAAACAATTTTGCACCGCATTGGTAATCATAATATGATAAGCCGAATAATAGCCATACGTATGGTTCATAAATAAGACGACTGCCCCGCCTTTTATATGCAGGACGTTCGGGCGTAATTTTTGCGTCAGGCATATAGCGACTTGCGATGACTCCATCAGTATTATTGATATTCATTATCAAATCATAGAAAGCTTCTGGTGCTGTTGCCATATCGGCATCTACAAATCCAATCAAATCATTTTCTCGAGTTAATGCATCTGCAAAGCCAGTTTTGATCGCCAAGCCTTTTCCTGCTTCCAGCAGATTAATGATGATTATATTGGAATGGAGATCATTGCGCACCCGTTCAACAATGCCGAGAGTGTTATCTTTGCAGCCATTAAGCACAATGACTAATTCAAAAGCAAGAGAATCTAAGCGTTGTTTTTCTGAGAAAAATTGATGATAAGCGCGTACTGTTCTTTCAATACGTTCTTCTTCATTGTATGCGGGGATTATAATACTAATTTTCATGGTATACTGATTTTATATTTTTTTATTCATTGTATCACAAAACGAAGCTTGTAGCATATGTTGATTTTTAATTCTCATAAAATCATAGAAATTTTAAAACAATTTTTGCCAGATAATCCCACAATAGTGGAGGCTGGCGCATTTAATGGCAGCGATACCAAAAGAATGGTTGAGCAATGGCCACAGTGTATAATTCATGCTTTTGAGCCCTTGCCCGAAATTTTTGAACGCCTAGAAAAAAATACCATTCATTTATCGCAAGTGCATAGGTACCCCCTTGCACTGAGCAAAACTAATGGAACCGCTCTTTTTTACGTTTCTGAAAAACCCGAACACCCTGGTATTGCATCGCAAGCAGGATCGTTGTTCGCTCCAAAAGAACGTTTAAAAAAGTCGCCAATCATATTTCCTCGTACTGCGCAAGTACAAATCATTACGCTAGAAAAATGGGCGGATGAGAATGCAATACAATCAATAGATTTATTCTGGCTTGATACTCAAGGCCACGAGCTTGAAATTTTACAAGCAGCTGGAAATATGTTGCAGAATATTAAAGTTGTTCTTGCAGAAGTATCTTTCGTTGAAAGTTATGAAGGTCAGCCATTGTATCAAAATGTAGTAGATTGGATGGCTGACCAAGGCTTTGAACAGGTTGGCAGAGACTTTGAAGATACAAGCAAATCATTTTTTGGTAATGCGTTGTTTAAGAAAATAAAAAAACAAAAAACATGATTACTCTTTTACAAACCACGGAATAAACGTATTTGTTTTTTCTTTATATAGTTGATATTCAGGATTATCTTTCATTGCATTTTCAAGCAATGGAACTCCTGTAACGAACCGTAATAGAAAAGTTATAGTAAGTGGAGCAATGCATGCGGTCCATCCATATGGTATTGATAGCGCAAGGAAATAAATTCCTATCCACATCACGCTTTCACCAAAATAATTCGGATGTCGTGAATAATGCCACAAACCAGACTGAAGAGCTTTTCCTTTGTTGAGCGGATTACGTATAAAATTAAATAACTGTTGATCGCTGACAGCTTCCCAATAATATCCACATAACCATATTACAATTCCCAGAACATCAAATACTGATAACATATGTGGATTATTATATGTGTTGATAAGTAGAAGAGGATAACTCATGATAACAATCATAATTATCTGCCCAAAAACCCAGAAAACATTAATAATAAAAGCTTTGATCCCCTGTTGCTTCCATGTAACAAATCGTGGATCATTTCCTTTATAACGAATATAAATATAGGCAATAAGACGCAGAGCCCATAATGCAATAAATGCCGTTGCTATGATTTGTTGCAATAAAAAATTACTCATACGAAAAAAAGTATATAAAGTGGCCAAGAAAACGCCACCACCCCAGGTAAAGTTACTAACACTTGTATCTTTCTTGTAACATGCCAAAGCAACCATGCCTGAAAGATACATACACAATAAAATGCCGAATTCGATAAGATAATTGGTCATATTGATTCCTTTTTTTTAGGAGTTTTTACGCGATCACCACTAATTGCGTTTTCCATTTTTCTTGTGCACTTTTTCTCAGCTTTATTTTAATGGTATCAATCACTTTTTTTCCATTAATTTCTTTGATGCTTTCTGGATAAATAACGATTTTGTTATTGCCTAATCGTTGCACAAATCTGGTGAAATGTGAGCCGGGACGAATCAAACAATCAAAATCCATCATAGAAAAAAAATCTTCTAACACATTTGTTTTGTGGCTATTATTTTCAGTTCTATAGCCGAAAATAATGTATGGATTTTGTAAATCGCGTTGAAATTTTCTTACTAATTCTTCTGGATGGGAATGATCGGTGAATATATGTACATACAGCATCTGATTTGGAAACATCTGTGCTATGCGATCTATCTGTTCGATAAAAAATTTTTCAGGAACAAATCGTAATGGGCATCGTTCCTTCTCTTCTGGTGTATCAGCGCCAAAGGTTCCGCCATTACGTACGTGTACAGCAACTGAAATCATATTTTCTGGAATAGCTATTTTTTCTATTTCATAACGAGGAGCAATATTTTTTTTTATTTCTGCTACAAAATCTGTGTCCATCCAATCTATTTCAATATCTGTTTTCCATCGACTAATATAGAGCGTGTTATTATTTTTTGACAAAACATAGGGAGGTTTTTTAATTAATTGTATTGTTGCATAAAATCGTTCATGCTCTTGCCAAGTATACATACGCTCATTTTCATGAAGCATTAATTCATCAGCGTAAGGAAAGGGAAAATAAAGGAGTGGGATTTCAAACATGCGTGAGGCCCATTTGGCTTTGCAGTATGAGACTAAGTTGTCGCCAAATCTACCGCCATTTGGCTTCCAGGTGATGGCGCTGAGTCCAACTTTCTGATTAGCATGGTTGATATAGCGTTCTACATTATCATCTAAAATATCCCATGTTTTGTGATAGGCGCCCTCATTAATTGCGCTCATATTATTACCCAATAATATGCAGACAATAAAGTTATAGATAAAAGTATACTTCATAAATATTCCTTTTTTACGTCATACTTGATTGCATTGTGGTTCATATCTTTTTATTAGCAATGTTATTAATATGATAAAAAACCGTACCACAAAAAAGGAGTTAATGTGAAAAAATTATTATTATTATGTTTGCTGTTTTCTATGACGATGTCTTTTTCTGATCAAAAAATGAAATTATATGCGATCTATACGCCATCGCACGAAGTGCTCAAAGATACCTTTTTTTTACCATCAATCCAAGATGATTTTGAAATAATTATAGAATTCTGTGAGCAAGCGTGTCCTTCAGCGCAATTTATGAGTGAAGGTTGGACAGATACTACTTTGCGTAAAGTAGATCTTATTATTCGTGCAATTAAGGAAAATCTATCGTCAGAGGATATTTTTATTTTTTCAGATGTTGATATTCAATTTTTCGCTCCCATTCAAAAAACAGTTATGAGATTAATGGAAGGGAAAGATATTATTATGCAACGAAATAATCCAGAAGGAGTATTGTGTACCGGTTTTTTTGTATGTCGTGCTAATGAAAAGACGTTGAGATTGTGGCAAGATGTAAAAAAAAGAATGCAAAAAAATAAATTACATAGTGATCAAATTTCGTTTAACCAATGTATTAAAAAAAAGAGTAAAAAAAATCCTTATGATGTGATTTGGGATTACTTACCAGAAACGTTTTTTGGTGCGGGAACCTTGGCAGCATATCCTGGTTATCTATGGAAGCCAGGAAGAAAATTAGATCTTCCTTGTGGCATTATGCTTCATCATGCTAATTGGACAAGAGGCGTAAAAAATAAGATTGCCCAACTGAAGTATGTACGTAAGGAAGTATCTAAAAATAAAAAAGGATCTATATCATAGATTTTATTGTTTCATCATGTGGAAACAATCCTACGCATGGAGTCAGCACCGTAGAATGAATTTCTTTCAAAAAACTATAGATATTAGTGAAGTTTAATTTTTTAATATCTTGATAGAGCGTAGTTTTACGGCATATAAAGGAATCTTGTATAGGAAGAATCCCTTTCCAGATATCTGATCCTGTTTTAATTTTCCATGCGCATACATTTTCAGTTAATGGAATAAATTTTGGTGTATCTTGACATGCTGTATGTCTATTGAGATAAAAGCGATAAGCAAATGTTTTTTCAAGCCAGAAAATATACTCCGATAAATCGATGTGTGTAGCTATCGAACATGTATCTGTTGTTATCAAAATATGTTCATTTTTTGTTAATCCTAGATGTTCAAGAAGACGATTTTTTAAACTTTTGATACCATCTGAATCAAATGGAATAAACATAACTCTCGGAAACTCTTTTTTTATGAAGCGACATATTTTTTTATTTTCTGGTGTATTGTGGAAAAATAAATAGATAGTTTCCAGATGAGATGTTTGTGCGTCAATATTGTGTAACGTGTTTTCTATTTTGGTAAGAGGATTTCGACATAATAAAAATATATCTGCCGATGCATTTTTGTAACGATCAAGTCGATATTTTTTTGGCTGGAATAGAACAGGATAATTAGGTTTTTTTCTGATTTCTCGTGCTGATTTCGATTGTATGCTGCGATCAACTTTGAAGCCAACAATCTCTGAATAAAGATTCCTTATGTATAAAATTTTGGAAATAAATCGAATATGAGAATGAGCCATTTCAACCATAGGAAAATACATAGCAACATCATTTGCAGCTGGATAAAAATCATCTACAAATCCTTCGATATTATCTGCGATTAAATCTTCGAGTCTGACTAATTTAAAAAGCCATGCGCGGAATGATCGTGGATGCATATATATAAAGCTATATTGACGATAGGCATACTTGCGTTGAATATGTTTTGGAACAGGACGACAATATCCCATTTCTTTAAATCCCCATTGCAGCGCTTGATGTGCTGGAACATTACGATATTGACCATACGTAAACCACACATTGTCATCTTTATACATGTCATTGATATAGGTGAATACATCAGGACCATGTATTGAATCATCACCATCTACCATAAAAACGATTTCATCATCGTGGCAATCGTATAACACTCGATATAGATTAAATAATTTACGATGCCGTATATCATTTTTAATAAAAGTTACTCGATGAGAAAGATTATGATCATCGATGAATTTTTGAATGATTTCAACATTGTTATCCGTTGAGCAATCATCAACAATAATCACTCTAAAGTTGCTATAGTTTTGTGAAAAAATAGAACTGAGGGTATTTTCAGACCATTTACCATTATTATATGAGCATATAACAACAACGAGCGGACGTTCTCCATCAATTATTTGCGGAATATTTGTTGGTTGTTCCGCTGTTAGTTGTACGACAGATAAAAAAATCGTGACAATTATACCCATATACTTCATCATTAGATTCCTTTTTTATAATAATATCGTTGATACATTACAAAAAAACGACAACAAATTCTACAAAAAATTTTGTTATTTATGCTTGGATGTGTGCAATATGGCGGAAGTTCTTTACTGTAGCCGCTCTATACAGCATATAATAGAACATAAGAATTATAATTACTGATGCAATCAAGTAATTTGTAGAATACAATAGAAAAAAATGGATTAGTGTGGTACATGAAGAATTATAAAAAAAGGAGTGATGTATGTTATCATGTGTTATTTTGAGAAAATTGTTTCTTGGGTTAGTTCTTTTGCCGCCATTATTCCTTAGCGCACAAAACGATAAGATCATTACGATAATAGGAACGGGATATGTAGGTCTTGTATCAGGAGCATGTCTTGCTGAAATAGGTAATTCAGTGATTTGTGCTGACATTGATACGAAAAAAATAGATCTATTACGTAAAGGAACTATGCCTATTTATGAACTTGGATTGGAAGAATTGGTGGCACGCAATGTCGAAACAGAAAGATTAATGTTTACCGATAATGTGGCTGAAGCAATAATGATGAGTGATATTATTTTTATTGCTGTAGGAACGCCAATGGGTGATGATGGTAGTGCAGATTTATCATATATTAATGAAGCAATACGCACTATTGCTGAAAACCTTACCTCATACAAAATTATTGTTACCAAAAGCACCGTTCCTGTTGGTACAGGAAAAAAAATACGGACACAATTAGAAGAGCAATATGGAATAGATCCGAATCTATTTAGTATTGTTTCTAATCCTGAGTTTTTGCGGGAAGGTCTTGCAGTTAATGACTTTTTAAATCCAGATCGTTTGGTTATTGGAACTGATTCTGATAGTGCTTTAATTGCGTTGTGCGAAGTGTATGAAACGCTCATTACTGGAGGAGCTCCTTATGTTCTGACCGATGTGCAAACGGCCGAAATGATTAAATATGCATCAAATGCATTTTTATCAGTAAAAATAAGTTACATTAATGAAATTGCTAACCTGTGCGATGCAACGGATGCAGATGTTAAAACGGTGGCGTATGCTATGGGATTAGATCATCGTATTAGTCCTGCATTTCTTAATCCCGGTCCGGGGTTTGGTGGATCGTGTTTTCCTAAAGATACACAAGCGATAGTTTATATTGCACATCAGCATGATTTGCCTTTTCACACTGTACAAGCAGCGTTGCATGCAAATGCACTGCAGCAAACTAAGCCAGTTGAAAAGTTACAGACGCTTATGCAGCGAGAATTGGGTCAGGGCTTAGAAGGAAAAACGGTTGCTGTATTAGGCCTTGCTTTTAAAGCAAATACTGATGACGTTCGTTATTCTCCTTCAATTAAAACAATCGAGTTATTACAAGAGCAGGGAGCTATTATAAAAGCATATGATCCTATTGCTACTACCAATATGAGTAGAATTTTCCCTAATTTATTGTATTGTACTTCTTTGTATGAAACTGCAACAGATGCCGATGCAGTAATTGTCATGACGGATTGGGATCAAATCAAACAAATCGATTTTGCACGTTTAAAAAATATCATGCGGCATCCAATTATTGTTGATGCGCGTAATATTGTTAATCCGGAAATACTCAAGCAGCTTGGATTTGCGTGTGATGCGATAGGTCGATCATATTTATGTAAAAAACGGAATGAGTATTTGCATAAATTAGTGCCCATTCATCTGCATAAACGCGCTCCATCTCGTAGGTTTGTTCGGTAACGAAACATAAAAAATAAACGAAAAATCCTTTTGGTTT
>JACZCT010132356.1_pt1 | contig 46158 bp, 63 predicted proteins | sample 8641871 | NCBI WGS metagenome assembly JACZCT01 (sample SAMN15324604, study PRJNA640507) | soil metagenome | isolation source: monocropping sugarcane control | place: China: Luxin town, Laibin City, Guangxi Province | collected 2019-07-25 | depth 10cm m | reverse complement strand
TTGGAACATAGAATCTGATTTCAATGTTTCAGCTTCTATATTGCAAACATTTGCGTTTACATCTGCATTATCTATCGGAAACGATTTCATAGTTTCCGCATCAGTAACTGAGACTATTACTGGAACATCTTCGTTCTCTATTGGAAATGATTTCACTGTATCAAGCTCTGGTACTGTTTCAAATCCTGGTTCAGCTACGATCGCTTTTAACATTGAACAAGACTTCAGTGTCAATTCAACAGTTACAGAAACGATACCGTCAACATCAGCGTTAACTATAGAACAGGATTTTTCTGTTTCTTCTACTGTAACAGAAACTATACCATCAACGTCAGCGATTGTAATAACAAGTGATTTTACACCCGCTGCTTCTGTTACCGTAAACAATCCTGGTTCAGCTACTATTGCAGTAAACATAGAACAAGATTTTACAGTATCGTCAACAATAACTGAAACTATACCTTCCGCAATTGCTTGCTCAATTGATCAAGACTTTTCTGTTTCGTGTTCTATTTCAGAATCGATAACAGCAACATTAGCAGCTATAGTAACAGATGATTTTATTGTATCAGCAACACAAACAGTTGCTAACCCAGTAACATCATCTTCGGCAGTCGTTATAACAAACGACTTCACTGTTGCTGCTTCAATGACAAGCTTGAGCGGAGGTGACTTTACGGTCGCTGTTGATGTAACACCTGATTTTACTGTTGCAAGCACAGTTACTGAAACAATACCCTCAACCGTTGCTGCATCGTTTGCTGATGATATTGTCGTATCGGCGTCTGTATCTTCTGCTCAAAACGTAAGCGCTACTGTTGCTGCGGTCATAACTAATGATATTTCAGTAGCGGCTTTTAGTCTACTTTCAATAGACTCAACCTATGCAGCGGTTATAACAAACGATTTCACAGTATCATCACCTTTTTCTGTAAGTTATCCTATAACAGTATCGTTGTCAATCGAAAACGACTTCTCTGTATTGGCTAACGCACAGGAATCTAATACTGGATTCGTTTCTGTAAATATAACACCAGATTTCACTGTATCATCTTTATCTAGTATTGCTGAAAATGTAAATGCAGCAATAACAGTAGATATTGGTACACTTATATCTTCTGGCACATCTATACAAATACTCAACCCAAGCGTAATTCAGCCTGGCGTTCGATTGATAGCCGGCTGGCTAAAACCGAACGTTCCAGATGCAAAATGGTTATAAATGATACCTCTATCAATAGCAAGCAGAACAGTAACTGTCGCATCTGGAAGTCTCCAGGATGATGATGGTATCAAGACTGCAGTAGCAACATCAACTTCACCAGTAGTATATTTACCTGCAAACTTTGACGGGCCAGTGATTTCAAACTCAACTGGCCAAATCATTGGATTAGCTAGAGTACTAACAATAACAAGATCTAACGCTGCTTCTCAATACAGTATAACGCCAATCGTTGTTACTGGTGTACGAGGCGGAAACGTTATAACTGAATCGGTCACACCACCAAATATTAACGGCAATGATGTGCTGGCAACAGTATCACCATTCGAGCGTATTATCTCGATTTCTATACCTGCACAAGGCGGTACTGGTGGTCAGTTCAAATTCGGTGTAAGAGATCTGTGTGCCAATGCTGGTGATAGATTCATTGGAGTAGAAGCCGCTGCAGCTGGGACGTTATACGTTCAATATGGTGAAGGAGCTAATCCAGCAACCGACGCAATCGTAATTCCAGCTGCTTTAATAGGTTATGTAAAACCAATCGGTCCAAGCAGAATCTTAACAGATCCAGCTAAGACAACTGTTGGAGTTACAGTTTACCTTCCCTAATCTGATCTTTGATTAGAGCGATTGCATTAGACAAATATCTACCTGTTCCGAAGTTTTCGAATTCTTCCTCAACAGCCAGAAGCTCTGCGTGCGCTTGATCGTATTTTCTAACTGATTTAGCATACTTCTTTTTTAGAGCCTCAGGGATATTCTCAGCAACAACTCTGTTGCCTATCTCATGTATATCAACATTTGCCAATGCTGACTCTTTAAACCATGCATCCAAAAATTCGCGTTCTGATTTAGTACAAGTATCTGTTTTCATCAGAGCATTATAACACAAAAACCACGGCTCATGTTGAGCTGCACGGGATAGCACTGGTCACCCGTCAAAGACCTGAACGTCTATGTGAGACGTAAAACACAGACTGAGACAATATATGTTTATTCAAAAACCATCGTTTAATGGCTTCTTCAATACTAGAATCCATGGAGTTCCTGAACCTGTAGTTGATACCGAAAATAAACCAGCTGAAAAAAATGAATACGCTGGATTTACTAAGGAACAAGTAGAGTTTTTTGGAAAGATGCTCAATGGCGCAATTACTGGCCACATGAGCCGTCAGCCTTCTTTAGCAGATCAGCTTAAGGAAGTCAAATGGGAAGATTTTCTGGCTCCCGTAGTCCAGAAGATTGTACCGGCTCCAACAAATACAGAAACAGAACCTGGTACAAAAAAGAAACCAGAAACATCTGAGTACGAAAAACAGCTTCTAAAACTTCAGGAAGACTTTAACAAGGCAGAAAAAGCAAGAGTAGACGCTGAAAATCGCGCTAAGTCTGCTGAAATGGCTCGTAAGGTCGATTCTGGGAAATCGAAGTTACGATCGGCTCTATCTGGTCACGTTAATGACGGGGCTTTGGACCATGTAATTAACCATCTAACGGTCATTTCTAATCGTTTGGTAGTTGATGACGACGGTAACGCAAAGCTTAAAGTAAAGCGTCCTGAGTACCCTGGTATGCCTCCTGTAGAAATGGAGATTCCGGTTGATGACGCAATCAACGATATTTTGTCTGAGTCTGATATGAAAATATTCTTACCAGTTCCAAAGGGTTCCAACAATGGAAATCCAGGACCAGGAAAGAAAGTTCACAGTTCACAGTTCACAGGTGAGGCGCAATCAGACGAAGAAAAGGCTATGCGCGCTTTGATCCGTGAAAAAGAAATCGCCGAGAAATACGGCTATCGATAAATCTCTCAGCGCTGACACGGTGTCGTGCTGCGCTTTCTAATCACAAAAAAAAACAAATAAAGCGCACAGCGCGAAATTAAATAGGAAACATATAATAAATGGCTGACACACTTCAGACGTTATCTCTAATCACACTGGCACAGGAATATCGTGGTAATCTTATATCACAAGTTAACCGCCGTGTCACGCTTCTAAAGCTTTTGCCTATTCGTCCAGGTGGCGGAAAGAACATTGCTTGGGCACCAACAAACACTGGCGCAGTAGTTGAAAACTACAGTGAAGGCGCTGATGCTGCTAACTTTGGTAGCGATTCTCAGGGATCGGCTATCCTGCAGTGGGCGCTTTATCGTTCTAACTTCCACGTGTCCAAGCTTGCTATGGATACAGCTGGTAGTGCTTCCACTCCTGCTGCTAACCGTACGCTTTGGGCAAATAACCTTGTTAGCGCATCTGCTGCGTTGACAGATTACCTGGAAGGTTTGGCGTTTACTGGCGCTGGTACAGGTACAACTCTGGCTGGTTTGAACGTTGCTATCGGTGATACCGCTAATACATATGCTGGTATCGATCGTACAGCAAACGCTTATTGGCGTCCAACTGTGGTTGATCCTGGTTCTGCAACACAGATCTCGTTCGCTCAGATTCGTTCTGACCTTGGCGTGATTGGTGACGTTTGCGGTGAAGCTCCAGATATTGCCGTTTGCTCGACTGCTGTGTTTAACCAGGTTGCTGGTTTGTTCGATTCGCTACGTCGTTACGATTCTGTGAATACATCGCGTGGTAATATCCCGTTGAATAACGGTTATGAAGGCGTGATGGTTGACAACTGCATGTTCGTTAAGGCGCGTCAGGCTACAGCTAACCAGATTTACTACCTGAATAGCAGATACGTTCATTTCGAGACTCTGCCTGATTCTACATACCCGCCAGAAGTTTACCAGATGGTTCAGGCGAACGACGGATACGGTTCTGTGCCTTTCGGTTATCACTATGAAATGCTGTCAAAGAACGGTCCATCTAGCCGCGCAGAAGTGCTTGCTCAGATGCAATTGGTGGTCGAGCGTCCAAACGCATTCGGTGTACGTAAGAACGTTTTGGCGTAATTTAATATCTAGCATAGCTAGATAAGGAGAAATACCAGAATGAAAGTACGTCCATCAATAGATGAGACACTGTATGCCATTGTTGCTGCAAATAACCAGCGCATGGTTGATCAGATCTCAACTTCGTTTCACTTGGACAGAACATTAGCGACTCCTACAGTTGCTAACGGTTCTGATTATAGAAACCCACCAACGGCTCGTTTGGCTGTTACTTTAGCAGCTGCAACAGACGCTGCAACACAATTAGCACTGACTAATGAGTTGCGCAGAGTGATCAATATTCACTTTAGAGACGATATTGCTCACGACACTGCAACATCTGCTGCAGTCACAATTGCTACCGCAACTGATGCTGCAACAGCAATAACATTGGCTAATAACCTAAAATCTATCTACAACACGCACTTGGCTGCTGCTGGCGTTCATTTTAATAATGACGCTACTAATACAGTAGCAGCTGCAAACGCAACTGATGCTACAACGTTGCAGGTTCTTGTTAACGAGCTTCGTGGCGACATTACAGCTCACATGGCAAGTGCGCCTGCTGGTATCTATATAGATACGCGCACAACGTAATATTGTTCTGGGAGGAACTTGGATGCAGGAAAAGACTTTATTTGTAGGAATACCTTTACACAATGGTTTAATACACCATCAATGTGTATCTGGTATGCTCAATCTTCAATTGGCAGTTCGCTGTCAATTTGAAACACACTTAGGCTCATTTCTGCCAAGAAATAGAGATATCCTAACGTCCAGGTTCCTCAACTCAGATGCTACACATATGTTGTGTGTAGATTCTGATGTAGGCTTCACAGCAGAAGACGCCTTGAAGCTTCTGGAAACTGATCTCGATTTTGTGTCTGGCTGTTATGCAAAAAAGCAGCCAGACCGTGAGATTCCTGCCAGGTTAACAGGTGAAATAAAGTCTCCTGTTTTAGGAGCATCGTTCGTTCCTGGTGGATTCTTGTTACTATCACGTCAATGCGTTTCTCAAATGGTAGCGCACTATAGACATTTGCAATATAAAACAGCTCATGGAATAGCATGGGCACTATGGTCATCAACGTTTGAGCCAGGTAAAGAGTATACTGGTGAGGACGTTGCATTCTGTAATCGTTGGACCGATATCGGTGGTAAAATCTGGATAAGACCAGATGTAGTACTAAAACATTATGGAGATCATTGTTATGTACCGGATGATTCGGTACCTTTAAGATTTACATTATAAGGGAGATAATTCATGAAACTTTATAACCAAACAAAAAACCAGCTTAGATGGTCTTTGTCTAAATTTACGTTCGTATGTGATCCATATGGTGACGTAGATGTTCCAGATGAACTAGTTGAGCACTGTAAAGATCGTGGTCTTCCGCTATCTGTAACACCTGTAGCTCCTGAAGTCAAGGCCAGTGATGCTGTTAAGTCTGCTTCTGATTCTGCAAAGAAGGATGAGATTTTCAACCTTAATAAGCAACTGAATGAAGCAATCGCTGGTGAAAAAATCGCAAAGTTAGCGTTAGAGGATTCTGCTTTAGAAATCTCTGAGCTAAAGAATAAAGTATCAGCGCTAGAGCTAGATCTAAAGAACGAGACAATGAAGTCAGGTAAACTTGTTCTTGATTACTCCGCATTGAATAAACTGTTTGAAGAACAGGCTAAAGAGCTAGAGATTGTTAAACAAGAACGAGATTTAGCAAAGAAGACTGTAGAAGCTGAAAAGAACGCTAAAGCAGCGGTTCAAGATAAACCAAAGGCTAAGTAATGGCTACATTTACCTCTAGTGAAAAACGACAAATCCGTAGTTACCTTGGATATTCAGGTGGCTATCGTGATATGGGTATAGCTCTAGAAGGTATGATGGATGTAGTAGCTAACCAAGTAGATGAAGCTGCATACGCTAGAGATCTATTAACTAAGATCGCTGCTGTTGATGCAGCCATCGATGCTTCTGGTAGTTCCGGAGGCGGCGGTACATATGGCGCTGTTAAGGCTGTTGATGAAATCGAATTCTATGACGTAAAGTCAGGAGCATCAGCAACAACGACACTTTCCGGTGTTAAATACGGAGAGGTGTTAATTGAGCGCCTTAGGGCTTTATTTGGTGTAGACCTAGCTGGTAGGTATTTTAGAAATGGTCCAGTTTCTCAATTTCACTTTGGTCCAGGTGTTAAATAATGGCAGCAGCTGATCCATGGAGATCTATAGTATGGCAATTTAGATCATTACCTGCTCAGTTTGGTTTACGCGATTATTCTACATCGATAGTTGTTGGTACATGGTCAGAATCACATGTTGGTGATGGCAATGTAGAGGAACAACTAAAGCCAATTCTAGAAAATGGCGGAACAAACCCTAAGCTAGAATTTCTAGATGAAGAGCAGCGTGCTTTAAATGAACTACCAATTGGATCATGCAAAATCGGACCTATTACACCGTATTTCGGTTCAAACGGCACACCAATATCTGATTTGTTGCCTACTGTTGCGAATAGTCAAACTGTACACGTCATCATTACTGGGCCAAGATTCCCTAATGGAGCTAAATACTCTATTAAAAAAGTAGAAACAGACAAAGCTCTACACTGGAATCTTATATGTGAACCGGTCACAATACAAGTATAATGCAACCCATCAATCCTTTCCTGATAGACTCTTCTTTAGTCGGAAGATTTGGCGGGTTAACATTTCCACTTAACCCAGCTGACTTTAACGGCTCACTTGTTCCATTAGATCCAGTACGCTCTAGATTAGTACAATTATTTGCGTCTGCAATTCGTTATGAGCTTGGTCCAGTATGGTCTAAGTTAACAGGACAAGCAAATCAGTTAACTGGAAAAAGACCAATTGAGTCAATATTAGAATTAGATCCAAGTGCTCATGATATGCGTGAAGCTGGCGTTGTATATCCAGTTCTAGCGCTGCATCGCGTGGGTGATCAGGAATGGTCAGATCATACGATGCAGATCGAAAAGTGTGAACAAGACTGGAATCTACATTATATACTTCCGGCTTTAGATATCGCTACTGTAAGAAGAGTTTCTGATGTATTCAGAATAATACCAGAGATTGTTCGTAGGGTTATTAGAGCCAGAGGGCATATCTCGTTTGAGAATGGCGCATTACAGTTCTTTCCTGATAAGGGTGGTATTGGTTATATAAAAATGACCAATGCTAAAAGCGGACAAGCTCAATTCGGTGGTCAGGTTCAAGATCCACTTTGGTGGGCTACAACGATTACGCTTCACACAATCGAATACGGTTACGATGACGAAAACGAATTCGCTCCGTTTAACGGTGTTGATTGGAGTATTGGAGTTGGTGATTCAACCGGAATAATACCTAATCTACTGAACGCATCCACTGATGATTAACATATCTAAAGTAAAGCAACATCACAAGCGTTTTTTAACAAATCATGATCTGATGGTTAATGATGTTATAAATCAATCAAAGCTTGAAGATTTTGCTCAACGATATGTTAAAGAAAATTCCGGTTTACGCACTAGAACCGGTGAGTTGATAAATAAGACCAAAGCTAAAGTAATAAGAACACGCGGTGGTCATTTAATCAAGATACAGAATAGTGCTAAGCACGCTTGGGCGCAAGATCAAGGTTCAGGTCTTTACGGAAGACGTAGAGCAAAATACATGATCGCTGGCAATCCATATTTACGTTTCATATGGAAAGGTCAAACAATGTATAGAAGATATGTTATGCATCCTGGCGTTAGACCAACAAGATTTTTATATAACACAACTGACGCCACTGCTCGAACAGTTGCATCCTGGTTAGAATCAGGCATGAAGCGTGTAGCAGCAAAGTTCTAAGGGAGATATTATGATTAAATTTTATGCCAAAGGCGCTGAACTAGTAAAGGTGCCTGGCGCTACGCCTCTACCAAAACAACCTGACCTTTATGTAGGTAGATATTATGATCCAAGTAAAAGATCATACCCTGCTATTAAGGAAGGTTATGAAGTAGAAGAAGACAGTGATGCTGGTAGACGATTGATTAGATTGGCGAGGATAGATAACAGTCTTTACGCAGCAGATGAACACACCGCTAGAGTTTGTGGCATTGAATATGTCGATGTCGAATTCAAAGATGGTGCATTTTTACCAAAACCACCTAAGAAAAATTCCACCAAGGAAAGCTAATCTAATCAATGGCGTCTCCCGAAATACCTATTACAGGTTTAATCTCTGATTTCAGAGTACCTGGAACATACGCAGAAATACTATTTAACCAAGGTGCAGCTACAGCATCTAGTGGTGCTCGTGAAGTTTGTTTTGTGATGCCTAAATCAGCATCAGGAACATATGTAGCAAATTCATTGTATCAAGTCAAGTCTGAATCTGATGTTAGCGATGGAGCCGGTCCAGGGTCACCTCTGCATCGCGCAATAAGAGCGTTTCTAGCTGCTAATAAATCAGCAAAGGTTTGGGCATTACCAGTTGCCGAAACAACTGGTGGATCTCCTGCAAAAGCTACAAATATTCTGACAATTGCTTCAAACTCTACCGGAACAGGTACTATAACAGTTACCATTGATGGTGAGGATTGTCAAGCTACTCTTCCATCTGGGTCTACTCCGACACAATGGGGCGATGCCGTTGTAGCAACAGTAAACGCAAAAACGTACCTTCCTTGCACCGCTAATAACGCTTCTGGAACTGTTACATTCCAAGCAAAAATTAACGGCGCTTCACAAGGCAACGGCTCACTTGGAATTCATCGTTGCCGTGTATCGATCACATCAGGAATTGGAACTACAGCAACATTTGCTGGAGCATTCCTTGGTGCGTCGGCTCCAGGTGTAGAAGGTTCAACCACAGAAGCGCAAAACGTAACCACAGCACTACAGACTATTGTTCCACGTAATTTCTATTACCTTGTAACTAATGCAGTAGATGCGACGACACTTGGTCTATTCAAGTCTCATATCGTTACAAAGTGCGAACCAAAACAAGGTCTTCGTTGCGTTTGTATTGCTGCATTCCCAGGATCTCTGAGTGCAGCTGCATTACTTGCAACTGGATTGAACTATGAGCGTATTCAAATCGCTTGGATGCGTAATCCTGACAATTCTGTAGAGGAAATTGCCGGAAACGTAGCTGCTGTTAGACAAAAATTCGAATCTACAGACTCAGCTGCTAACTGGGTTAGTGATGGTGATATGCCAGCTGTTTGGTTTATTAAGCCAGCCTATTCATCAGCGGATTGGATTGATATTAACGATCAGAACGATGCTATTAACGATGGTGTAATGCCTATCGCATCTAGAGCCGGTGCATCATATCCGGTTATGAGCGTAGATACAAGATCTAAAAACGCCACTGGTGCGGTTGACGACTTCAGAAGCTGCGAAACACATCGTGTTTCTGTTGCAGATGATTTTACTGGTCAACTAGTTAACAATACGGCGCTTAACTTCGGTAATGGTAAGAAACTACGTGACGATGAGCGCTTGGTTGATGGTTCAGTTAACACAAATCAGAAGCGAGTACGTAACGTTATAACACCTTCAATGGTTAAAGCAAGCGCAAACGACCAGCTTATTGAATTCTATAATGCTGGAAAATTGCAGAAGCTCAAGGAATCACAAGAATCGTTAAGAACAGTTAAATCGCCAGCAAACGGATCAAGAGTAGAAGGGTCAATCGATATCACTGCTATCGATCATGCACATCAATTCTCGTGGCGTGTTGCTGAGACATCTAGCGGTTAATTTTAAAGGAACAATATTATGGCAGCCGCACAGGATTATGCAAATTTAGCTGTATTCTATAACAGCAATCCGCTTATACAGATTACGTCAATCAAGATTGGTTTCGCATCAGGTCAGCAAAGAGTTGAGCTGTTGAATGAAGGTCTTGGTGGTTTCACACCTGGTTCCGGTTTAGTTACAATTGAAATTAATTTCGTTGTGCCTATTGGAGGAACCGAGGATACCTTTACAGAAGATTGTGTTAACGGTACATTCGTTACAATGCAAATTCCAATTGGTGGAAAAGACTACATTGGAAGAGGAAAGATCATGACATGTGATATTTCCCAAGCTGTTAATGCAGTTACAGAAGGTTCATTTACGTGGGAAGGCCCGTTGAAGGCCATCGCGTAAAATATAATCTGAGTTAGTTATTGAGAAAAGGTGAGGAAGTTCTCAATAACATATGTAAGGGTCGTGCTATCGCGTTTGTCCTCACCTAGACGCATAGTTACGGCCCTTTTTGTTTTTGTTTGTTTTTAGGGAGAAGTTATGGGACCAATTGATGATGGTGAGCCAGCGGAGCTTTGGTTAAAGCTTTGTGAACCGGCTCCAAGTGAAGTTATAGATTTTCCACGCAAAGATCGCAACGGAAAACCTGTTGGAAAAATCAGAATTAAAGTTCTGAAGATGGAAGATCACAATAAAGCTAGAATCAAAGCTACGAAAGCGCTGAAGGATGCTGTTAAGGCATCTGGAGTCGGTGAGCTTGATAAAGTCGAAATGGAAACTGAGGCCATCCGTGAAGTTCTAGGTGACTTAATAGCTCATGAACTTCTGTGTATGGCTTGCTACACTGATAAGGAACAGCTTACTGACGAAAAGACTGGTGAACCTATTTACGGAAAGGTATTTGCAACACCAGGTCATATTCGTCAAGTTCTAACCGCCGACGAGACTCTAGTTCTGTTTAAAGCGTATCAACTTGTTCAGCATAAGTATGGACCATTTGAGCTGACAATTCAAGATGATAGGGACATCGAAGCTTGGATAAATCGTCTTAAGGAGGGCGGCTCGGCGTTCCCTTTAACTCTCTTGCCATTTCCTCAATTGGCAGAATTGACGTTCGCCCTATCGGAAAAGATCTCTATGGTCTGCCAGCTCCTGGAATCCCAACTCTCGAACTTGCCGCCTACTTTGGTGTCAGACCTACAGAGCTGCTTTTTGGACACGTCCTTATTTGGAGGGCAGCCAAGCTTATCCACCCAGAGTTACGAGGAAATCTCACAAAAGAGTCCCGTCAAACTACACTCGGCGCTGCAACTGTCGCAGCAGCACAAAGACACCTTTCGAACTGAAGAAAGATAATTAAATGCCAGCACCTCTAGAGTATGATTTTCGCGTTATTGGTAGAGCCGTAGTTGAGCGCGAAATAGCTGCTATAGAGCGTAGATTAATCGCATCGGCTCAACGATTAAATCGTGAATTCGAAAAGCTTGCCGGTGGTGGAGGTAGACGGCTTCCTGGTGGCACAGTAGGCGGTCTAGGAGGCGGTTCAGGACGTTTTTCTGATCCAGCTGCATCGTTAGACCGCCAGCGAGCAAGAGGCCTATATAGCCAGTTTAAAGCCCAAGAAAGGGCTAGTGCTCAGGCAGCTCGTGAAGAGCAGCGTAGGATAGATAACCTGAATAAATCACGTCAATCTTTGCATAATCAAAGAATGCGTGAGGAAAAACAGGCTAGAACTGAAGCCAATAGAACAGATGCGCAAAAACAGCGTGCTATTGATAAGGAATCTAACCGCAGACAGGCTCTTGATAGGCAGAGAACTAAAGAAGAGACGCAAAGACAGCGTTCTATTGATCGTGAGTCAAATCGTAGATTAGCTTTAGATCGTCAAAGAGCAAGAGAAGAAGCTGCGTTCAGATCTTCTGTAGCAACTAAAGCTGATTTTGTCAAGTCTACTGTTAGCTCAGGCGTTGGTCGTGTTGCTAGTGCTGTAGGTTCTGTAGGTAGAGCTGGTTTGGCTATTGCTGGCATTAGTGCTGCCGGGTTAGCTGCATCATCTATATCTCAAGCAACCACACTTGACGAAGGTGCAAGGCGTCTCGTTATTGCTGGTCGTGATCCTGGTGAAAAGGGATTGGACCATGAAAAACTTGTTCGTGGTTTCGTTCAGACTGGTATTGCTACTGGTGTTTCTCCTGAATCCGTTTTAAGCGGCGTTAGAGAATACGTTGCAAAGACTGGCGATCTTAAAACTGCATTGGCGATGCAGAATACATTTGCTACCACTGCTCAAGGTGGTGACGCTGATGTGAAAGATATCTTTTCCATGGGTGCTGCCATGGGACAGTCGCTAAAGATTAAAGATCCTGAACAGATAAAAGAAGCGTTCGCTATCTTCTCACAGCAAGGTAAGAAAGGCAAGTTCGAATTAAAGGACGTTGCTACTGAAGGTGCTGAGCTTTTGACTGCTGCTGGTACGTACGGTATGAAAGGCGTACAAGGAGCGAGAGAGATTGGTGCATTTGCTCAGATCGCTATGTTGGGTAACAACAGTAAGTCTGAAGCAACAACGTCTTTGATGAACATGTTTGCTGAAATAGCCGCTAAGGCTGACAAACTTCAGGCTGGTGAACTGTTCAAAGGAAAGAAGATCCAGGTCTACAAAAACGGAGATCCTACTGCTGGTTACGGTAACATGATTGATACCGTAAGCAATATTGTTGCTGCTTCTGGTGGCAATCAAGGGTTGCTTGACGATGTATTCAATAAGCGTTCTATAAAAACAGCGCGTGTGTTGTCAAATGCTTACTCTGAAGCAAGCAGAGCTGCTGGAGGCGGTGAAAAAGGTGACAAGGCAGGTCGCGAAGCAGTAAGCGCGTTATTCTCTAAGTTCAGAGATTTGCCAGCATCCTATGAATCTGTTCAGCAAGACGCTTCAGATGCTATGAAATCATTTAGTGTTCAGATGGAAATCATTAACACTAAATTGAAAGACATTATGGCGTCTCAGTTGTTTCCTGAGATAGTTAAATTACTACCTCAGATAGAACAGCTTGTTCCGATGGTTGGAAACTTAACAAAGGAATTTATTAAGCTAGTTTCATTTGTTTCCAATAATCCATGGACTGCGCTTGTTACAGCGCTTTCTACTTCTCTATTGCTTGAGATAGGTAAAGCAGCATTAGGTTCAGTAGTATCAAAGGCATTAGCATCAGTTATCGCGGCGGCTGCTGGTGGTGGAATTGGAGCCGGCGGAGTTGTAACAGCTGGACAAGTGTTAGCTTCCGGAGCTAGCGCTGGCGGTGCTGGCAGTGCGGCAACTGCTGCTACAGCGGCTGCTGCTGCTGGAGCTGGTCTAACAAAAGCATCCTTTCTTGCTACAGCTGGAAAGGCGCTAGGTCGTGGAGCCATTGGTGCTGGAGTCGGTTATGGCTTAGGTCAATTAATTGGCGGAGATAATGGTGGTTCTACTGGAGCCTGGATCGGTGGTGGAGCTGGATTAGGTTCAATGCTTGGACCAGTTGGAGCCTTAGCTGGCGCATCATTAGGTTTTCTTGGTGATCAGGCGACTTCACTTTACAGTGAGGTATGGGGTAGCAAAAGCGACAAGGCTATGAATGAAGCTGCTAAAGCACAAGCGCTAGCTGAGGGTCGCAGTACTGTTATGACTAATGGACATAGTCAAGAATACTGGGATCGTGTTGAAACAGGAAGATCGTTGCGTGGAATTGATGAGCCAACTGATGTTTCTGAACAAAAGAGCGTTGTTCAAGAACTTGGAAATGCGGCAAGTGCGTTAAAGGATGCTGCTGCAGATCTAAAGGGCGCAAATCCAAATCGCTCAGATAAACCTACGCCAATAAAATGACAAATCCATTAGACTTCTTACCACCATTATCTTGGCGCGGAAAAACTTATCCAGTAATGGATAGGCAAGTAGGTTTTATTCACGAAAACGTGGACCATAGAATTCAATATAGATCAAACGACTATCCTGAGCCAATTGGTCCACACTCGTTCTTGTTTCGATATACAATTCCAATGCGTCAGGATATATTCCCTGGCAAGTACGGTGAGCTGTTCAATGAAGGTCTACCTTTGTTGATAACTGATATGAGAAATAAAGAACCTGGTGATTTAAATGATCCAATATTAGGACTTTATCGCTGTGTACCTGTATCGTATCAAGAAACTACCGATGTTAATAAGCGAAATGGTACTGATGTTCACGTAGAGTTTTTACACGCTCCTCGTATTGGCGATACCGATCCTGAACTGCCTCAAACAATCACCGGTATAGTTGGACTAGCAGGTGATCGTGGTTTAAGCGATACAGATTTAGCTAAACAGGACTGGGAACAAGAGCCTAGTCCTGAAGGCGTAACAGATATTCTAAGTGCTATTGATGGTATAGGCAAACAAGGATTACGTCAAGTAGATAAGATAGCCGCCAACCTATCATCACTAGCAGCTAAACTTCAAGAGATTGAAGACACGGCTGATAAGATAGAGAATCCTCAGAACTGGCAAATTAGAGACAGTGCTAGAGAACTTCATTTAGCAGTACTTAAAGCTAAAGACAGGATATCGGAAGACCCTGCAACTAAAACAAGAAGGTTAGTAGTAAAGACAACTACAACAATTAGTAGATTAGCTGCAGAAAGCGGTTTGACTATTGGTGAAATATTAGCTTCAAATCCTGGATTAGCTCGTTCTCCTTATATCGCCAAAGGTACAAAGGTTTTCATTAAGACGAAAACAGATAAATCAAGATCTAGATAATGGCAGAATTAAGAGACAGTACATTATATGTCAAGTTCAACGGTAACAAAAAAGGAACCGATGATAAAGGCGTAGCTAGAAAATTAAATGGTACCACCAACATAGAAGAATGGTCAATTGAATCAAATTTCTTAGGTAGTACCGACGGATTTCAATTTGTAATTGCTGATGATAACCCAGATAATCTTAGAGATCTAGAATGTCAACCTGTAACTCTATATGTAAACGGAAATCCACAATTAGTAGGTCGTATCGATTCTACATTCAGAGGTGATAGGGGGAGCTCTGTAACATGCAAAGGTCGTGATTATATAGCCGACCTTGTTGAAAGTAATATTGATCCTTCTTTTATTGTTAAAGAAGGTGAAACATTAGGCGATGTAATACTCAGGGCCACGAGTCCAGTTGGAATAAAAAAACTTTCAGATAGTGGCGACGTTGCTGCTGCTAGAAATATTCGAACTGGAAGAGCAATCGGTGATCTTGGACCACCTCCTAATTTTAAAGGTATTAAACAAGAGGATATGAAACCTGATCCTGGTCAGGGTATATTCGAGTATCTTAAAAAGATATGTGAACGTCATGGTTGTATGATAAAACCTGACGTATCAAGAGACTCTATACTTTTAACAGGCCCAAGATATAAACAGGATATTCATTACTCCATAACTAGATTGCGTGGTTCTACTGATAAGAATAACCTAGATTCAGCCACTGCGTCAAGAGATTATTCAAGTTTTCCAAGCTTAGTAATAGTACAGGGACACGGTTCACCACGTCATGGTGAAGCTACAAAAACAAGTCAAGCTATTATTGATACTTGGTCTGAAGCTCAACACTTCGATCATACTGGTGAGCTTGGTAGGATTCTAAATGAATTTACATGGTCAGGAAGACGTAAACCAGGATCAAACGATGGAGATTTGCTTGCTCAAAACAAAATCTATCGATTGAACATGTTCAGAGATCAGCAAGCTAGAACACAGTTACAGATGCAAAAAGCCGCAACTAGACTTCTGAATGAACATCTTAAGAATACACTTGTTTACGAAGCTACTGTACGCGGTCATATAGATCCAACAACAGGCGCGGTATGGTCAGTTGACACAATCGTTGATGTAAATGACGATATATGTGATGTACACGAACCTTTATGGGTTGTCGAAAGAAAACTCGTATTCAACTCAGGTGGTGCAAAAACATTTTTAAAATGTATTAGACCAGGAAGTTTTGAAATATAATGGAAGCAGAGATAGCGAAACTCGGTGCATCAAAACTGAATGATAATACAAAAGCTGCACAAATTCAAGCGCTGAATGATATCACTGACGAGCCTGGTGATTCTGAGAATTTTGGTGAAGTTGATGTTTTATCTACTCTAGGTGTAACATCTTTACCTTGGCCAGCCACAAAAGATGGTTACGCAGAAGGTGTCATATTAAGAAATTGTGGTAACAGAAACGGTATTTGTGTTGGCGCACGTGATACTAGAACAGCAAAAGCTATCGGTAATGCTAAACCTGGTGACACTATACTACATAGCACTGGACCGAATCAAGCGGCTCAAGTTCAATGCAAAGAAGAAAAACGCCAAGTAGTTCTGTTCAGTAAGGACAATTCTGGAAAAGGAATGGTCGTTGCTGTTGACGGAAAAAACGAACAGATTCAAGCTGTAGCGTTTGGTATGACTATCGAGTTACGTAAAAATGCCGGTATAAAACTTGATACTGGTCAAGGTGCTTCAATCATACTCAAGGGTGGTGATGTTTGGATTAACGGTAATATTCATGTAAAAGGTATGAAGCCAGGTTTTGCAATTGCGCTGTGCCCACCGTCTGGATCTCCTGGTGGTCCAGCTTCAACTCCACTTGTTCCAATGGGTGGTGTAGGACCGTGATATGGGATGCAATGTAGATTTACCTGGTATTCCAAAGATACAGATACCGTTACCGATTGTACCACCACTTCTGCCGCCACTTCTACCATCGTTAGTCGATTTAGACTTAGATGTTGATATCGATGTTCCTGGTATTCCAAAAATACCTATACCGCTTCCAATAGTATTATTTAAGCTACCTCCATTGTTACCATCACTAGTCGATTTGGATTTAGATGTAGACATTGATGTTCCTGGTATTCCAAAGATACCAATACCTTTACCAATTGTTCCTCTAAAATTACCGCCACTACCAGCGGTTAAATTTGATTGCCCACTGGATTAATAAATATGGCTGGATTTGGAAGTCTTGGATTTGGAACTGGACCATTTGGATTAGGAACACCACTTGTTGCACCTGAAGAACCGACTGGTTCAGTTGGATCAAGATGGATAAATACTGCAACAAAGGATTATGAAGTTGATGTTGGTACTAATAATCTTAAACAAATGCCAAGCGTTCGTCAACAGGTAATGCTGGCTATAACAACGATTCAAACATCATCCTCTATGCAACCTAGATTTGGCGTCACATTACCAAATAAAATGGGCGATCTATTTGAGAATCAATGTAAACAGGCCTGTGTGGCAGCTCTTGCTCATTTGACTGATACTGATCCCCCAACAATAAGAATTAATAAAATTACTGTCACTAAAGGTCGCAATTCTCGTGCTGAGATTTTAATCGATTACACAGATTTGACCACTGGTGAGAATGATCAGGCGAAAAATTAATGGCAGATTTATATCAACCAAGTGGAGCAGAAGAATTATCACGTAGATTTTTGCGCGATGTAGAATTATCAGCTTTACAGGCTGGACACGAAAACGTTCCTGTTGTCTACGGTTCTGATGCATGGTTAACATCACAAGGTATTGCCGGTATTGCATTGTCTGGATTTAGAAACATTGCGCTATCCGAGTCTGACCAAAGCGTTCTGGATGCCACAGGAGTCGCTTTAGAACGAATTAGAATAGCATATGGACTTCCTGAGGTGTCAGCTGAACGTGCAAGCGGAAAGCTTGTTATAAGGGTTTCTGGACCAACTACAATACCTAACGGTCAGGCATTTCTTTATCCCAATGGTAAAACCGGCAAGGTTGTTGGTGTTTATGTAAATCCAACAGATCGTTCTGAAATCAACGTTCTTTGTGATACACCTGGAAAATCTGGTAATCTAAAAGCCGGTGATGTTGTTAGATTTATTGGAGCACCAATAAATATCGCAACCGAAGCTAGGGTTTCTTTGAATACACCAATTACCGGTGGATCAGACGTTGAAGATGATTCTAGAAAACGTCTTAGAATCATGAATGTTCTGCAAAATAAACCAGCTGGCGCTAATTGGGCACACTTGCGTCAAGTAGTGCTTAATTTTAGCGGTGGTGTATCTAATTGTGTTATATATCCTGCGCTTGGTGGACCTTCATCTGTTAAGATAGTTCCTATTAAGAATTTTGATATAGATATAAATGATTTTTCAAGATCTATACCTGATTCTTTGTTAGATAGAATTCGTGACAAAATCTGGTCCACATTTTCCGGAGGCGACCAGAATATTGTACAAACTTGTGCTTCTGAATATACTGATCTTACATTAAAGTTAAGCATTCCAGAATCGTCACAATCAAGCGGTAATGGTCAAGGATGGGTAGATAGATATCCATGGCCAAGTTTAGTTTCTGGTGACTCAGGAAAGGTTACACTTTCATCACCAAATGCTACTTACGATACTTTCACACTAAGTGCAAACACAACAACCGCTCCAATCGACGGTCAGACGCATATTTCTTGGTTCTCTTCCTCAGAGCGTAAATTCTATACTGGATTGATTGTATCACATAGCGGATCATCTGGAGCATGGATAGTTACTCTTGATAGACCACTGATAGATAAAACTGGAGCTGGGCCAGTAGCTGGTGATTATGTAAGCCCTTCTTGTCAGAACATCGATGGATATAGAGAAGATCTTATTAAGATGTTTTCTAGACTAGGCCCAGGTGAAAACACTTCTGATGTGACAAGACTACCTAGAGCAAAACGTCATCCTTATATCACAGAAGAACTTCCGTCTTCTATAACAAATGCGTCACTTAAAACTTTAGTTGGCGCACATCCAGAAATAACTGATTTCTCGATTGGTTACATATTAAAGTCAAGCCCAACAGTACCGGCAAATGCTACGCTTGCACCAAACATATTAATACCTAGAAGATTCGGAGTATATCCAATATGATTACACCAGCAGGTTCACCTCCTTGGTTAAGAACGAATACTCTTAATCACTATGGTGGTGATGTCAATAAAGAAAACTATCTAAGCAGAGGCGCTATAGATGCCACTACAGATGTAGATGCATCACAGATAAATAGACTCGCCTCTGATACTGCTTCCTTACAAAGGGTTATGCCTTTTTGCAATATTACACTTCTGTGTAGTGATACAGCTCCAGCTGCCCCTACTATCGAATATGTTTCTATGCAAACAGGTATCGCTCAGAATTATATAGGAAGCTCACCTGTCACAGGTTTCCCATCTGCTGCAAGGAATGGAAACGGTGATGTGTCAATAACGTTTGCTTCATCGTATCTAGATTCATATGGTGTTTCAGGAAATTTTTCAATTTCACATATTATACCTACTCTACTTAGCACAACCTCAGGAAAAGTTGTAGCTGAAAGGGTTTCTTCTACTGTTGTTAGATTAAGAGCATTTGACTCTGCTGGCGTGGCTATATCTAACGCAAGAATGACTGTATCGGTGTGGTAAATGTTCGGTGCATTTAGTCCGTGTCCTATAAGACTTACATCTGTTGATTCTATCCACGGATGGTCGGCGAGTCAACACGCAAGAATGTGTTCTGACTTAGTTTCAGCATGGAGAACATTACCACTTGCAATATTAACAGTTCAAGTAAATGCATCTAGCGTTCAACTAGTTGCTTATAACGGAAGAAATGGTTCTGGATTTTCATTTGCTCCAACATTAACTTGGACAAGTGCTACTCAACCATGTAAAGCTGTTTGGGAAAACTATTATACTGATGAATTTGATATTAATCAACCATGGTCTATTAAGCAGTCAATCGCAAGCATCGAATGGTCAGGTGCTGTTAAGGACTGTGCGATAAGAAATATACCAGGATCAAGTAACACAGTTGATATAGTTGTTGAGGCTACACCAACGACACCATATTACATAACAATAGTTGTCTATGGAACATTCGGACCTGATAGACAAATAGGTGATTATGGTGGCGATTTAAATAAGTCAGACAATACTACAGAGTGCTTCGTTCCTTACGCAGCTCAATGGTATCAGGAAATGCAAGAAAGCAGGGGATCTGCTTACACAAAGCTTCCTTATACAATAGTTGATTGTGAAAATATAGCAATAGCAAGAGTAATGTCTGCGGTTTTTAGCAGAACACCTGAAAAATACAGTGCAAACGCTACTCCGTCAGGTGCAACAGAGAGATTAAATTACTGGGTCAAGGTTTTAGGTGTACCAAATAAACCTAATGAACCTGACTGGCTATTGAGGCAGCGTTGCGTAGCTCATTATAAAGCTGCTGTAAGTAACTCTCTTCCAAATATAGATAATGCAATCCGAGATCTATTGGGACAAGCTTATGTAGGACTAGAAACATACTATGGTGCTGATTTAGAATCACCTCCAAGTCCTACATTTTGGCCAGGTGGATCCGGTGATGGTGGAACCTTTTCAATAGGAGGTTACACCTGGTTATCACGCAGAGCTCACTTAAGAGTTAATGTAACAAAACCACCTGGTTTAACCGATTCTGAATTTTTGAATCTAATGGATGTTCAACTGTTTCAATTAATGGACAGAATGATACCAGCTAAATGTACATGGAACTGGTCAGTAGGATCTGATGGTTTTATTATTGACCTTGATAAGATAGGAATTGATGCAGTATGAGTTTTAGTTTAGCAAATCCATTAGGCTGGGCGTCAGGTGATACGTTAACTCCAGCACAGATAAATCAGCTTGATACTGATCACGTTAAGGCGATTGACGGAACAGGAGGCGGAACATATACCCTTGCGTCTCCTTTAACCTTACAAGGTTCAACCGTAACAATCAACTCCCTAAGCGTTCCTACCACGCTAGCTGCACCAACCATAAGCGGAAATATTTCAGTCGCAGGTAGCATCACATCTGGTACAACAGTCTCTGTTGGTACAAACATAACCGTTGGCGGAACTTTAGCTGTTACTGGAATATCCACTCTTACCGGTAACACAACTGTTACCGGAACGCTTACTGCCAATGGTGGCGCAACTCTCGGCGGAAACACAACAATTGGTAGCCCTAGCGGTGCTGTAACTGTTAGCGGTGCTATGGGTTTTAATGGTGTAGGACGAATATTGCATAAGGCTTATGTTGCTCCAACCGGTGATACTATAGATATAACCGCATACAAATATACTAAGATCACAAAGACATCTACGGATACCTTCGCGTTCACGGAAACAGTTTCTGTTGATTTCGATTGGTTCGAAGTATACAACGCATCTGCTGTTTCTCATAATATTACTGGTGTATTCACAGTAACAATATTAACTACAGAAACAATAGTATTCAGAAAAATATCTGGATCATGGCAGATCTGGAAGAGATTTACCTAAATGGCTACATTCACATTAAATCCTGCTAGACCAATTCCTAACAAGGATGTAAAGATAGCAGTAAATGGTGATGAGTCTGGTACTAATTTCTTTCGCGTATGGGCTACCATAGCTCCAACTGGATCCAGCCTGGATAATGATATTAAAAACGAAACAGATCCTAGAAATAGACTAGAAGTTTATTCAGGAAATGGTGGCGAAGATTTCCCGTTTATATATAACTTTGACAAGGGTGGTAAATATACATTCATTGTCCAAGAATACATAAAAGGTTCTGGTTATGGTGGTGCTTATCAAGATGATCCGAATGGATTTGATTTAGAACAGAAAAACGGTACTGAATATACCGTAGTTTTGTATGTTGGTCAACGACTAACTCAATCAGTTGGTACACAAGATAATAAAGCCACGTTAACATTGTGGGTATGGAATTCTACAATAAGACCTACATACAGAGCTATTCACGGAGAAGACACTCCATCATTAACAGCTGAGAGTTCCTCACCTGTTGTAACTTCAGCAATTGAGTCGTCAACTGTAAAAGCTACATTACTCACTCTGCACAATCAACCTGTTACTAGTGCAGTTGGTGTAATAAAGGATATCATCAATAATATCTGGGACAATTACAACGATCATCTTGGTACAGCTGACATTCATGGTGGATTATCTAACAACATAAATAATTTAGATACGTCACTTAGGGATGTTTACACAGCTAATTCAATAATTGAATTTGTTAATTCTGCGATACAAAAGTTCACTGCACATTTTACAAACAACAACTTGTTTGATACAACAGCAACTGCAGTTGGACCAGGATACGGAACTTGGCATTTAGCTAATGATAGATCCAACTCACCAATGTTTACATCTGTAAGTACATTGGACGAAGCTTTCAGTGCTATATGTGATCTGCATCGTTGTTACGAGAACCATAGACTATCTGGTGTCCATTATCTACACAATGATACAACGAATACACTTATAGCATCTACTCCATTAATGAATGTACATAAAGCATTCCTTGATATTGTAGCGTCTGAAAATCCTCCAGTTCCGCCAGCTCAGTCTCCTGGTGCGCAATTACTAATCTCTAGTGCTGGTTTTAAGGAAGTTTAATGGCCGGAATTACTGCTCAGTCTGCGTCTAAATCACTATTATCCGGTGAAACCATTCCTGATAATACCACAACTAATTTTCTTGTCAAGGAACAGATATCTCTAGGTATATCTCCTTCACCACAAACTGTTTTGTGGTCTATATCAAAACCTTATTTATCGAATACTACTGCATACATAAGCGACAATACATCTTACAATCCTGTATTTACTCCAGATAAGGATGGAATTTATACAGTTTCATGTTTAGTTGATTCAACTACAACTTATGTACTAAGAATAAATGTTCTTAATGTGTCAGAAGTTACAAGACTATCTTCGTTGCATCTTATGCCTTGTTCTAGCGCGCAGATAGTTCCGCCTAACTCAGGTGGTGTTCTATTTTGGTCATCTGATACAGATAGTTTATCTATCAAATATCCTAATAACAGTGTTGAGGAAGTTCAAACACTATGATAAGTGCAGATTTTACAATTAATGGCGCATCTAATCCAGCTGCGCATGTCGCGGCTTATGGCTCTACTGTTACACTAGATCTGCTTTCATATGTTGGAGCAACCTCCATAACGTGGAACATTTTAGGATGCAGCGATCCTGGCACAACAATACCAACTATCACAAAATCAGGTACGCCACAAGGTAAAACTGCTACATTTGTGATGCCTGCCGATCCTGGTGATGGGTTAGGTAGATCATTCTTGGTTCAGTGTATCGTTTCTACTGACATTCAAGATTCTAATAAAACCATACAGCAAAGCGTTTCGTATGGTGTTGTCGGCGCTGAAAACTCACAAGGCATACTACCGATAGCACCTGGCGAAGAAAATTATCGTCATGCCACTCACGGTTGGGGTCCTGTAATAAACAACCTCCTTAACCAGAGTGGCGGTGGTGGCGGTGGTGGTTCTGGCGACGTTGTTGGTCCAGTTAGCTCAGTAGACAACAGAATTGTGTTGTTCAGCGGAACATCTGGCAAGATCATTAAGCAAGCTACTCCGCTTATCTCTGATGTAATCCTTAAGAATGGTACTGTAACATATACAGCAGACCAGTCAATGGGTGGTTTCAAGGTAACGAACGTTGCTACACCTACAGCTAGCACTGACGCTGCTAACAAGTCTTATGTAGATTCAGCAGTACTATCTGGAACTGACCTTAAGCCTTCTGTTCGTGTCGCTACAACTGCGAACATAACATTAAGCGGTACTCAAACAATTGATGGCATCGCTGTTATAGCTGGGGATCGTGTTCTTGTAAAGAATCAAACTACAGCAAGCCAAAACGGTATTTATGTTGTAGCAGCCGGCGCATGGTCTAGGGCAACTGATGCAGATACGTCTGCTGAAGTTACTTGCGGCATGATGTGCATTCTGGAGGAAGGTGCTCAGGCAGCAGCTTCTAGAATCTGGATTCTAACAACTGCAAATCCAATCACACTTGGAACTACAAGCTTAACGTTCGCCACTGTTCCTACAGTTATTTCTGACGGAACAACCATCACGAATACTGGTGGTACATTATCTGTAACTACAAACGGAATTGGAAATACTCAACTTCGTCAGGGTGTTGGACTTAGTGTAATAGGTAGAGCAACAAATACAACAGGGAACGTAGCTGATATAGTTGGTACTGACGGCCAAGCACTACGTGTATCCGGAACTACTCTTGGATTCGGAACGCTTGTCACAGCTGCCTATACTGACGCAAGTGTTACTTATTCAAAAATCCAAAATGGAACTGGATTAAGCGTAGTTGGACGCGCAGCTAACACATCCGGTGTTAATGCTGATATCGTTGGAACAGACGGTCAAGCTCTACGTGTATCTGGTACTGCATTAGGATTCGGTACACTAGCAACAGCTGCTTATACTAACTCAAGCGTCACATACGCCAAGATACAGAACGTCTCAGCAACCGATCGCTTGCTAGGTCGTGATACAACTGGCGCTGGTGTAATAGAAGAGCTAACTGTTGGTGGTGGCATAGAATTTACTGGTTCTGTTGGTTTACAACGCAGTGCAATAAGCGGCGATGTTACAATTGCGGCAGGTTCTAATACTGCTGCTATAACAGCTGGAGTTATCGTTGATGCTGATATCAATGCATCAGCTGCTATTTCTATATCTAAGTTAGGTACATTGACTGCTCTGAGTGTGTTGGCAAACGCAACTAATGCTGCAGCAACACCAACAGCACTAACAGCTGGAACAGACGGTCATGTTTTGATGAGATCTGGAACGAGCTTAGTATTCGCTCCAGTTGCAGCTGCTGCAATTACAAATAACTCAGTTACCTATGCCAAGATTCAACAGGGTGCAGGATTAAGCGTTATAGGTAGGGCAGCTAATACTGCTGGAGATAATGCTGACATAATCGGAACAGACGGTCAAGCTCTACGTGTATCCGGTACTACATTAGGATTCGGTACACTAGCAACGGCTGCGTACGCAGATGCAAGTGTAACCTATACAAAAATTCAAAACGTAACATCAGACCGATTGCTTGGTAGAGATACCGGGACAGTTGGTGGTATCGAAGAAATATCTGTTACTGGTGGTATTGAGTTTACAGGTAGCTCGAGTATTCAACGTAGCGCTATATCTGGCGATATTACAATAGCCGCTGGATCTGGTACAGCAGCAATTACTGCTGGTGTAATCGTTAATGCTGATATTAACACGTCTGCTGCGATTGCTCTGAGTAAATTAGCAACTCAAGCTGCTTTAACTGTTGTAGCAAATGCAACAAATGCTGTAGCTGTACCAACCGCTGTTGCGGCAGCATCTGATGGTCAAGTATTCCTTCGTTCTGGTACATCACTAGTTTTCGGCAGCATAACAACTGCTGGTATTACAAATAATTCTGTTACCTATGCAAAGATTCAGCAAGGAACTGGTCTTAGTGTTGTTGGTAGATCTACTAGCACTGCTGGTGATAATGCTGACATAGTTGGTTCTGATGGTCAAGTTCTTAGAGTATTAGGTTCATCACTCGGATTCGGTACAATAGCAACTGCTGGTATTGGAGATAATCAGGTAACTCTGGCTAAACTTGCCACTCAGGCAGCTCTAACCGTACTGGCAAACGCTACCAACGCAGTAGCGGTTCCAACTGCTGTAGCCGCATCTGCAGATGGTCAAGTATTCTTAAGATCTGGAACATCATTAGCATTCGGTACAATTGGCGCTTCATCTATTACTGATGCAACAATCACAGTTGCTAAGCTTGCTGATCTGGCAGCGATGTCAGTTTTGGGCAGAGCTGCTAATACATCTGGTCCAATGGCAGCGATCACTGCCACTGCTAACCAGGTACTTAGAGCTAACGCTGGAGGTACGTCAATTGGTTTTGGTCAAATAGTTCTTGGTGCAATTTCTAACGGTAGCGCATGTTCTATTGTTGGTCGTTCTGCTAATAGCGCTGGTGTTTATGCTGATATATCTATCGGCACAAACGATCATGTTTTAATGAGAACAGCCAACGTTGTTACTTCAGGTTTTATTGCAAACGCAAACGTTGCAACTGCTGCAGCTATTGCTGGTACAAAGATAACTCCTGATTTTGGTTCTCAGAATATTACAACTACAGGATTATTGTCTCTTGGTACTACACCAGCTAGTTCAGGTATTATAAGAATACCAAACAATCAGGCAATTGTTGGTAAGACTTCTGGTGGAACTGACGTAGGAATAGCCGTTGTTGACAACTCTAACATACTATATATTGGTTCCAGCCTTATTGATACAACAATTCGAGGATTAAATGTAGTAGATATAGAGATCGCTGGTGGTTACGTATTTTCAGCAAGCAATAATGAAGTAATTATACAGGCTGCATCTGGAACAATGATTCACGCTGTGGCTCTTAGTGGTCCTCGTAGAATTCTTGGTCTTTGCGGTAGTGTTTCATTGACTGAAATGCCTTCGAACACAGGTGATGGTGTTGCTTATCTTGCTAATGCAACAGTAATTCCAACAGCAAATCCAGTAAACGGATATATTTTATTCGCAACAACTAACGGTGTTTATGTCCGTGGACCAAATGGAACAGTAACACAGATTGCATTACCGTGAGTTTTATAGCAAGTACCGCAGTTCAAAACGTAACAGTAACCTCATCTACAGCTGCTGTTACATTAGCACAGTTTGACGTAACCGCGCTACCTGGCGTAGGTATAGCTTTAGCAATACCATACGTCATACGTGCAAAGATCACAGTGTTTATGACAGCAGCGAGCACACCTGACCATTCTTCTCGCTGTTGGGAGCACGTAGTAGTATGGGAACGCACTAACGCTAATGCTGGTGCATTCAGGGTGCTCGGCGGACCATTTAATGACGATGGTGGCGGCGGACTATTTGGAGCAGCTACTGCTGGTTCTCCTACCTACGATGTTTCAGGAAACTTTGGAAGGGTTAGAATGATTCCGTATTCATCAAACTCATTGACATGGTTTACTAGAATGGACCTGACTGTTCTTCAAGGATAATGAATCCGCTAATTATAGTCCCATTTCATGAACCTAAATGGTATTCTAACTCTTTACAGAATATAAACAGACAAAATCTTAAAGTAGATTCGTTGTTTGTTTTGAACGGTAAAGCTAAGTCAGTTTCGTATCAGAATATAAATACTGTTATATCAGATGATAACCATGCTGCAGCTGTTAATTCAGGTGTGGCATGGGCAATCTCAAATGGTTATACTCACGTAATACTTTTTGACAGTGATGATTATTATGGTGCTGAATACGTTAAAAAGGTTACCACAGCTCTTAGATTCGTAGATTACTGTGGACAGAGGCAGTTATATATTAAACTACAAGATGATTCAATACATTTAATGGATCGTCCAGATCGGTCGTTTGTATTTGCTACGATTGGGTTTGATGTGTATAAATTTGTACACGTTAATAACATTCTAGATAATTGTGATGACTGGTCAAAAAGAATGAACGAATCCGGATGTTCTAGTGTTGAAACAGGACCAGAGCATTATTGCTATTCTAGACACGGTCAAAACGCTCATTGGGATGGTACACTTGCAGATGTGTTGGTACGCAGAACTTGGGGTCCTTCCATAGACTATGGAAAGGTCCCTATGTCCGTCTGTGAAACACAGAATGTAAATAGTGGTTCTTACTCACCAATACCAACTGACTCAGAAGTGTTTAAAGGAATGTTAGATACTTGTCAAGCAAGGAAATTGATTGGCTATGGTATAATACAATAGCGTGTAACTACAATCATAAGGAATATATATGTCTAAGATAACTATACCAGAACCGATCAATAAAGAAATTACATTTAGATGGTTTGTTGAATACGTCGTTGATAATTCTCCAGTATTCAAAACATCAAGCGCTATAGCAAAATCAACATCTGTACTAAATTCCGATCTAGATACTGTTGGATCGGTTAATGATTTACCTGAACCGTTTCACAAGCTTATTATAAAGGCTTTGAGCGATGACGAAAATCCATTGCAGCTTCCTCAGCTTCAAGCTAGTAGACTTGACGAATCCGGAAATCCAGTTGGTGACCCAATACTACTTCCGCTAAGAATATTCAGCAAGTTTATAAATGCCTTAATCGAAAGTTAAAATGAGCACAATCGACATCAGTCATATTCGTGGCGACTCATTTTCTAGAAAATTCTTCATAGACAACAGCACCACTGCAGCGTTCGATGAAGTTTGGTTTACTGTAAGAACAAGTGAACCTGCTGCAAGTGTCGTTGATGATACTGCGGCATTGTCTTCGTCAACATTAACAAACGGTGATATTTTAGCAACGGGAAACAAAGAATGGACTGTGTCGATTGATGCGCCACCGTGGACAGTAGGTACATTGTATTACGACGTACAGGCTAGAACTACATCTGGCCAAATATTTACCTTAATCAAAGGTAAGTTACGTGTGTACAACGATATAACTCGATCCACATAAATATATGGAATAGGTGATGATGTTCCTCCCGCATCGTCATCTGTTCCGTTACATTTATGTAACTATAGGAGTTTACATGTTAACAATTGAAAATGTCTTACTCATTATTGCCGTAGCTGGCGCAACAGGATCATTGATTGAATACGTCGGTATCAAATTTAATTTACCACGTGTTATCGCCTTTGGTAAAGCTGTTGAGTCTTTTACAGCAGATCTACCAAAGTTCGCAAAAAATATATTCGGTCTGTTTAGCGGCAAGGTATCGCAATGAGAGCGATCGGTTGGCTATGGATATTCCTGATTCTATGGTCAACCGTCTCTCCAAGAAATGTTATAATAACTGAATACAGACCAGTGATTGACTGTTCGGTGTCAAAGTTATTTAATGAACCTTGTAGAGTTTATCCTTTTTTTAAGAAACCTAAAATGGCAAGAATGGTATGAAATTTATTTACGCAACTGTATTAGCGGCGTTCATAGCGTGTTCATCGGTGCCGCAACCATGCGATCCAGAATTCGTAGTGAGTCAACAATCTGCAATGGCTGCTGCCTGTCGTATCAAAGCTGAAGAAACCTGTCCAGGTTATTCTAAAGCGTCAGAAGAAGATAAATTAGTTTGTCCAGGTGTACTGGAATGTATTGATAAAATTGAAAAAATAGAAAGTGACTGCCATGGCCGTTAGCCCTCTCCAGTTGTTATATGCAATCGAGAAGCTGTCTAAACCAGTATTAGAATTGGTTGCAGAGGTGATCGAGACCGTTAGCTCAACCAAAACCAAAAGAGACGCAGCGAGGCGTTTAGGTACCTTAGCAGCGAAAAGGATTTTACTTGGCTAAATCCAGAGATCAATACTTTGATGATATGTGTTCCGATGCTTTTCTGTATTGGACAGAGGAGGATAAGCAGAGAATAAAGGAACTTGGTCTTAGTTTCACTGAAGATGAAACTGGATGGATATTGCGTAATGAAAATGTCGAAACTGGTTGAACCAATCCTACGTGGTACAGTGTATACCGGTGTAGCATGTTACTGTGCTTACCTCTATGTCTGCGGATTCATTCGTCATTTGTGCGATAAAACAATTTAGTTGACTGCCGCATTGTCTTAGCTTATCTTTTGCTCATGAACGAACAAACAAATGAACAACCACAACAGATCAGCCTTGGTTTACCTGTTTGCCAATGCCGTGAGTGTTGGAAAGAGTTGCTTGACCAAAATAACAATATCGATTTGAGTATCGATAATCTTAAAGATTGGTTCTATAATGACTGCCCGGGAACAAAAGCAGCGTAGAATAGTTGACAGGCGAGCGAAACCGCTTCAAGTTACCAAGAAGGCGATTGCTGATGCTATTGAGTACTTTGAGGAAAACGGTTGGGATGCTCTAGCATTTGAAGTTTATCGAGATCGTGGTCTTGACAAAACTGAAGATGTGATATAATAAGCATATTAGATAACGACAGCAACGTTAACTGCCTGGATGCTGTCAGGTTTAATGGTCTCAGAATAGATAACTGGTGTTATCGGTGCGCTGTAAACGCATTCTTAATTGGTGCCGTTCGATTCGAGCCTGGGATCACTATGGGATTAAGGTGTAATGATTTGCACACGCGGCTTTTAACCGTTGAGGAGTCAGTTTAAATCTGACTAGTCCCACAAAAGTTGACAACTAAATATTCTGGATTATACTAGTGGCAGGTAGCATCACTCTGAATGATGAAGGCAACGTTCGAATCGTTGATCCAGAACCAATCGTGTAGCAATACACAGATCATTGAAAATTTAACTTTTATATTCCAGGGTAGCCGAGTTGGTAGCAGGCAGCGGATTGTTAATCCGTCGGGTAACCATACCCCATCGCAGGATCGAAGCCTGCCCCTGGAGCCAATTGGTACGATCTGAGAGTGTTATCTTACAATCATTATTTGCAAACGCGGTTAACTCCGCATACCGCTCTCTAAATACTTTACCAATTTAATGCTGGTGTAGCTCAATGGTAGAGCACCGGTTTTGTAAACCGAAGGTTAGGGGTTCGACTCCCCTCGCCAGCTCGATACGCGCCATAAACAGCAATGGCAAGGCTGTAACGTTATAAGCAACAGACTAACAATCCGGATTGTTTATCTTGCGCTTGTCGTTAACTGAACACGGTTGATTTCTAGCAGGTATACATGTTACACATCAACACTCAGTTGTGATTGTTCGAATCAATCATGGTGCTCTAGCGCTCTCACATACGGCGCTCATTGGAAAAATAATGGTATGTGATTATACCCGCGGTTCCGGCCGTATTGACAAACCGGTATTATGTTCCATTCGACCACTGGCTAAGTCACCTGATTTTCACTCAGGAAAACGGAGATCGATACTCCGATGGAACACTAAGGCGGCATCTAGCCTATTAAATCAGATGACTGGTTCACTGAGTTATCCAGAAGAGAAAACTTGGGGCACGTGAGCTAGTGTGGTCATTTAGCGACTGTCTGAAGAACAGTAGAATTCCGTTCGATTCGGAAACGTGCCACTGGCTGCCAGTTGATAGGGCTAAGCACACACAAACTGAAATACTATACAACCAGGTTAGATCTCGTTCCTGTACCAATACGATTTCTCGAGCATTGGCAGATTGGTTATGCACACCGTTTGGGGCGGTGACGAGCCCAGATCGTTCCTGGGATGCTCGACAATTATGGTGGTTATAGTGTAGTGGTCTGCACGAATGGATGTGACCCATTTAGTACGGGATCGTTCCCCGTTAATCACCCAAATACAATTTATGTTATAATGTAATTGTTGAAAGACGCGATAGCGATTACAGAACAGATACGCAGAATGAAACTGAATCCGTGTACCGATTGCGGTAACGAGTTTCATCCAGTTTGCATGGACTTCGATCACGTTAAAGGTGAAAAGAAGTTCAATATCTCAAAAGCCGCTCAGTTGCCAATCACGACTGATGATTTGCTTGACGAAATAGACAAATGTGAACTAGTCTGCTCGAACTGTCATCGCTTACGAACATATTACAGAATTTGTGATACGAGAATGCGTGATGATTACTTGAATTTTATGGATACGCCTTTGCTTACGGATTAAGCAGCTTCACTCCTAAAGAAGCTTATCAGTTTCGACTACTGACAAAGGCACTACGGGCACCTGAGCGCATAAGGTCAGGTGGGTAACTGGCGTCGTCGGCACGGCCACCCAGAGATTACAGGTTGCGATAAACCTTCAGACACACAATTCAATAATTAATTAGCTGAAAATTATCGCCTTTGCCTCGTGAGTCATTTGGCATAGACACCTGCCTGTCGAGCAGAAACAAATGGGTTCAATTCCCATACGAGGCGCTACTTATCCCCTGATAAGTGACACCGGGACACGTGATGGTTAATAAACTGACCGGGAAAGACTGGTTCAACTCCAGTATTAGGGGCAATGCGGATCTGAAAGGCAGATTCAATGCAGAAATCCAAATCTTACGGCGTTTGGGCATTCATAACAGTTTGACAGGTGATGCAAGCAGAATAAGACGTCATGTCCAGTAAAGAAACGTTGGATCGTTTTACATGTTATGCTCTGGTGGGCGAGAGTTAACTTACCTCGAAGTCGTTTTATAAGGATGCATGTTCCAAGGCTGGCGAGTTGATCTCCAAAATCGACTGCGGTAGGTTCGATTCCTACTACCCTTGCTAATTTTATGGGGCCTTAGCTCAGATGGGAGAGCGTTAGCTTTGCAAGCTAAATGTCGCCGGTTCGATTCCGGCAGGCTCCACCAAGGAAAAAATCGGGTTCGATTCCCGAAAACTGAAGCGGTAAGTCGTTGTACCATAGTCATGAATGTGTTACAGCGATCGTTGTAGGTTTTAGTTTACTGGATAGAACGTTCCTGTAAATTAAATTCGTTGTGTGTTTGCCGATTAGTGTACTTTGTATTAAACCGTGCTTAGGTGGTCGGATACCGTGCGCCATATTATGGCTCAGTCTGGCCCTAGGTTTGTTAGTTAAGCCTGCCACTGAAGTCTCAACTTGATCAACTGAGATAAAAACTGACACAATGCAGTTGTAGTCCAATGATAGGATGCACGCCTTCCAAGCGTTGAGGTGAGAGTTTGAATCTCTCCAGCTGCACAAATGATTTGACAACTTGTTCGATTGTGTTATGATTGGTTTATGGATAACAGAACAAGAAATGAAAAGATTTGTGATATCGCATACGAATTACTGCCACATTGTATCAATAATATTGATAAGTTCATCAACAAGGATGCTAATAACCTAGCTTTTCTTTTTGCTGAATCTTATGTGAATGAACGTGAACGACGTAAAGCATTGGATGCAAAACTGTCTGCAAAACTGTCTGCAAAACAGTAAAGAGTCAGTTCAATTCTGACTTACGGCTCGAATATGGCCCTGCCGATAGACGGATAACTGTCTTCTAAACAGTGACATGCGGAGCGTTACCGCACAGGGCTACCGACTCAATAAGACGGATACCGCCAAAGTTGAAGGATGCATGAGTCACTATTATGAAAATCCACACTGGAAAATTCGCTGCTCGTTATTGGGATTGGTGTGAAATGATCGATAGACGTCATAATAAGAAATTAAAAGGACGATCGATTGGACGTTATTTGAAGCGATTGTTTAACCGACAGGAACGACATGCCAGCAAAAACAGGACTTAAACGATACGCAAGAATTTATCAACGTAAACACTTGCGAAAGAAGAACCGATACTGGCGACCAGATCTGACTGTAAAAGAAATTGCTCATCGTTTCTGGTTATCTGATTTTGATAAGGTTAATTGTGACATGGGCGGCAGAGGTTTCTATCATTATTATCTTGATGTTAGATACGAACAGGATCCAAAACTTGAACCTAGTCAACCGGTTAAAGTAAATGGTAAGATACGACCAACTAGAGTAAGATTTTAGACGTACTTCGGGCAGTGAGCAAACCGATTAAAAAACTCACAATGCCGACGGTTATAGAAACAGGTCTTGCTACGAACGAGACTCATCCAGGGGCGGTACCTGGCGTCGGCGCGACATGTAAACAGAGGCCCAGTATATTCTCTGGGCATATTGCGGAGTAGAGGAGCCCGGTTATCTCGCTAGCCTCATAAGCTAGAGTACGTTGGTTCAAATCCAACCTCTCGCATCTAAACAACCGATGACAATTACTCGTATGCTGAAGTCCTCGAGGTACTAATTAGTTGCCGAGACGGAAGTTGTTAATCCTGGAAGTCACAGCAACAACAGTTGTGCCAGGCTACAGAGCAATCTGTACGATGTGACATTAACGTGATACGCTTAGGATAGCAGCAGGTTTTCATAAGACTTAGCTAATCGTTTCGAATACGATTATCACGACCCACGTGTGTTCGTTAGCACAATGTAATTGACTAACTTCTATCGTAATGAGCTGACCACTTGCTTGGGCCGGAAATGTGGTATAATACTTCGGAATCGTCTAACTAGGCAGGACTAGGCTCTTTGAAAGCCTGAATACACGTTCGAATCGTGTTTCCGAAACAAAAAAAAACTAACACCGACAAGGTAAACTGCACTCAAATCCGATTCAGATCCTATCAAGGGATGCACCACGGACAGAGCTTGACACAGCAGACCAGATGTGGCAGAAACTGGTCATACGGCCTTCGATACAGCTAGTGAAGTAGGCGTCCTTACAAGGCGTTTTTGAACGGGGCAGAACCGTTGGGGGCTACCATGGAAAAACAATATAGAATTGGCAGAAGTTCAGCGAGTCGTTTCTTTTATCCAACAAGGAATAACGAAAGTCAATCTGGAGACAATTATTGGATTTATTTTAACGAAATTCGCTTAGATTATTTGACAGATAAGAGTGAAGAATATATACTCACGATTCTGAAGATAATGAATCGTGTTGATGAAGAAATTCATCGTACTGAGCCGAAGATTTGATAATAACGGAGATGAGCATTAGACCTAGGTGGTACTGGGACTGACCTTATAAGCCAGCTGCAAGAGGATCGTAACCTCCATTTCCGACTCATATATTAACGAGCAGGTTAGCGCCATGTCAATCGTGCATGAGATTGAACAAGTTGATACCCATAATGGCGGTTCGTGTTCTCTGAAACGTTAATGTATATGCTGATATGATGTAAAGGCAGCCATGCTAGTTTTAGAAACTAGTGTCTTCGGACGTGCAAGTTCAAATCTTGCTATCAGCACCAATGTCAATGTGGCGAAACTGGCAGACGCGGCGGTCTCAAGTACCGCTGACCCTAATACGGTCGTGAAGGTTCGAATCCTTCCATTGACACTATCCCGTTATGATGTAAAGGCAGCCATGGGGAACTTAAAATTCCTTGCCGAAAGGCGTCTCAGTTCAAGTCTGAGTAACGGGACTATTGACACTCATCTTAATCTGTAATACAACAGCATCATGAATAAGACGCTTTTGCTTACACCGTCATATCAACCTCATCGCGTTATCAACTGGATGGACGCGGTAAAGATGAAATACGAAAATACTGCTGATGTTGTTGTTGAGTATGATGACACAATTAGTTCTCCATCAGTAACCTGGAAACTTCCAGCGGTTATGCGATTGAAACGTCTAACCAAGGCACATAAGCGTCAGGTTAAGTTTTCTCGTTACAACGTATTTCTTCGCGATGGTTTTCAGTGTCAGTACTGCGGTCGTAAGGATTTGCCGTATCATTGTCTTACGTATGATCACATGACGCCTCGTGCTCTTGGTGGTAAGACAACTTGGGATAACATTGTTACGGCTTGCCAATCATGTAACTCTTGGAAAGGCGCAAAGACTTGTGAACAGGCAGGAATGTTCCCTCGCAAGAAACCGATTAAACCTAAGACACTTCCTTTTGAGCCTAACATCGTTGATGTGGAAAACGCGCCTAAAGAATGGATGGACTATCTACCGTCATGAAAATAATTCTGTTCCTTTTGTTATTCGTTTTATCTTGTGCTCAACCTGTTTTTGTAGATAAGACTAAGCTCAGTCCTGCTATCACAGGTGATTCGGTTGTTGCTCTAGTGGAATCGTATGTGCAAAATGACGGTTCTGGTATACCAGTCGCCGTTAAATCACGTGAGACATGTTCCGGTTTTGGAGCTACTGACGGAAACGCTATCTTTCTCGTCACCGCAAAACATTGTCTTGACTTGAAACCTGGAGATAAGTTTCGTTATGAGTACACAAACGGTATAGGAACAGAAATCGCTGAGGTTGCAAGTTTTGATGGCGATGTGCTTTTCGCTATTGTAAATGACAAGAAACTGCGACCATTTGAAATTGATAGGACGTATGAACCTCGCTATCTAGATTTAGCTATTTCTGTATCAGTTCCATTTCAAGCTGTTTCATACGGGCGAGTTGTCACAAGCCTTGGTTCAAACTTTTACGACACTGATCAGACAATTGCTCGCGGTTGGTCTGGTTCGCCTGTTGTAAATGAAGACGGAAACGTTTGGGGTGTCGTATCAATGTGTAAAGTTACTCGTGATAAAGGTAACGATGATTGTGATCCTAGTTACGCAGTAGTTTCTATGATTTATTAATCTTAACTTTAGCCCAAGCACGTCGAAAGAAGGGCGCCGATGTAAATCGGTAATGTTGCCTGGCTAGTTCGGTCTACATGGCGTGGACACCGGTCTTGAAAATCGGCAGACCATTAAATTGGTCCGGGTTCGATTCCTAAACTAGCCGCTATAGAAATGACGACGATACTGCGACGTCGTAACGGTGGTAGTCACATTTACGTCTTCACTGTTGGCAAGTAAACCAGTACGGGCTACTGGACTCGTTTGCTAAGCGATGCTGTACCTTTAACGGGTATGATTTTCGAATAATCTGCTTGCCGCCCGAGAACCAAGTAAACATCCCCGGCAGTTGACGCTGTCTGGGTACCTTTACTGAATGCAATAATAAAGAGAATCCTCGTTCGGTATTGCGCAAATAACCCGGATAGTCGCGTCAACGATTATCTGGGTTTTGTCTATTTTGGATCAATTATTTGATTTTAGTCGAGGATTTTATGAAATACGAAAATGGCAAAGTTATGGCTCCATTATACGTTTGGCAAACTGGAGCTGTTGCACTATGCGAATGGGCTTGCGGTTACGATAAAGGCAGATCAAAAGACGATCCGGTTTACAAGATCGTAACCGAGAATCGCGATGGACCTGGTCCTGAACAGCGAAAGAAATATTCGAGTTGCGGAGATTTGGGCCATTACCTATTATCTCGCCTTGGTGTTCGTGAGCCATGGGTGAATCGCACAGACGATAATGCGTTCTTAACTTGGCGTTCTGGTATAAATATCTCAGAACTATGGGGCAAAGCTTGTCCTATCGATATCGTTCCTGATTCAGCATGGCAACCTGAACCTGGTGATATATTAATCCTATGGAACACAGGATTCGATGCTCATGTTTGTGTTGCGTTAGATTATCGCGAAGGTAAACTTAAGACCGCAAACTATGGCGCTGGTGGTATGAGTCCAGCTGCTAATCCAGGCGCAAGACTATCAACAAGCAAATTAACTTGGAACGGAAAGCAATGGGTTTACGGCTCCAAAGTCGTTCAACGATGTCTTAAGCTTCGTGATATAATCACCGTCATTTCTGTTCCTCCTCGTTTTGACGAGGGATGCGATTTGATTGGTGAATACGTTGACGCGATGACTTATGGGGTGACTGTAAATGAGTAACGATCCGTTTGAGCTAGAAGACACGCAACCGATAAACATTCAGCTTTTAATCTTACAAGAAATTAAAGGAATACGATCTGATATTGCAGACGTAAAAGAAAAACTAGCTGAACATGATTCTCATTTGGAGAGTGTTAGCGCTCGTGTAAATTTAGCAGGTAATATCGCAGCAGAAGCGCGATCGTCCGCAGAGGAAGCATTAATAACAATGCGTAGAATCGATCAGAATCTTAGCGGTATTTATGAGCTGGCTAAGTCTGGCTACGATATTGCTACAGCTATAAAATCGCTACAGTCACGTTCATCGTTCCCACCAAACGAACCCGAGTCTTATCCAGATATCGAATTCGCTGAGTTTAAGATTGTCGGAACTGGTAATTAATTAGATAAGCGTAACCTTCATACTAGAAGTAAAGTTATCGATTACGCCTACCTAACTTATGTCAGTATCTGTCTATTATTATTTGTTTGTCACGGTATTGCTACCTGACTAAACTATCATAACACATTCGTTCCAGGTGTCAATATGCCATCACCTCCAGTTGTGCCACCGCCTAAACGTCCACCGCCTAAGTCGCCAAATATTCCACCTGTAACAGAAACTACTGGTCATAGATCTTATCCTGTAGATCCATACTCCGCGTTAACCAAAAACCTACCTGTAAAGCCGCCTGCTCGCCCAGCTACAGCCTCAGAACACGATTATGAGGTAGTGCGTCATGGTGAACAGATAAGGAGCTTAGATAGGCGTTTAGAGGCCGTAGAGGAAGTGGTTCCTAGTATACTTGATAAACTAGATACTATTAACGATAAAGTTACGACTGAAATAAACGACCGTAAATTAGAGAAGGCTACAAAGGAACAGGAAAAGGTACAAGAAGACCAAAAAACTAAACGTTTACAGGCCATTCTTATAGCTATTCCTCTTATTTTGTCGCCAATCTTAGGTATTGTCACAAGTTATTTATCACGAGAAACACCAAACAAGCAAGAAATCACAAAGGTTATCGTTTCAGAATACACAGAAGCTGCTCAAAAATGCTTAAAGGAAAATGAAACAATTCCTTCCTACGAGCAATGTATCAGAAAGGCTCAGCTTGAAAACACGCCGCTTTTCCGTAAGTAGTACGCAGATCTGACAGTTGTGTTATAATAGCGAAGTGATAACAAGATACGTTTACCCACCTGGCATCAGATTGGATGCAGTTCAACAGGTGTCCCAAGATTCTCCGTTTTTGAACACGGAAACAAGTCTTGGTGTTAATGGCTGGGTCTACAGCCTGGAAAGCTTCCGGACGCGGTTAGCATAGACACGCCTATCAGCCCCGAGGCGGAAAGACTGGAAACGGTCACGGGGCATTTTTTATTGTCTAAAAATCGGAGTAATATGTTCTGGACTAAAACTAATCTCGATATCGCGGTTGGATACGCTAAACAATCTAAGTCGCGTTCTGAATTTATGACGTACTTTTCAGATACATCGTTCGATGCTATTCGTCGAGCATTTCGTCGCAATGGTTTACAGCATCCCGATCGATATTTCAAGAAGATTAATATCGCAGAATATCCAACTGTAGACAAGGTTCCAGGAACATATTCAGAAATAAAATATGATATAAAATCAGCAATTGAAAAGAGTATCGATTTCGATATCACATCGGTAATTCGTCCGGTTGATGGTTTTACTAAACCAATTGAGCTATATGGCAATTGGAATTTTCCACCAATCAAACATCCAGAACCTGAAACGAAAATCACCAAGATTATCGTTTGCCCTGACGTCCATGTCCCGTATCACGATAAGAAGGCATGGAAACTTTTTCTTAAGGCGCTTGCTACAGTTAAGCCAGACATCTTAGTTCTTATTGGCGATTTCGCTGATATTAAATCACTAATGGCTCATGCAAAAAAACCTAAAGATGAACGATTCTTTAAAAAGGAAATTGCTGCTGTACTTGAAGCGTTAAACGAGATTTCTGCTATTGGTATTAAGCGCGTAATTTATTGCGAAGGTAATCACGAAAATCGTATCAGTCGTTATATCGCGTCTAATGCTCCTGAACTGGATGAAATGCTCGATGCAAAATCGCTATTTAAGATTGAAGAACGCGGTTGGGAATGGATTCCATACGGCGACTATATACGTCTCGGCGAATTGTCTTTTATTCATGACGTTGGTCGAGTTGGTGTTAACGCTGCTCGACAGTCTTTGGCTGATTTCGGGGACAACATTTGTTTCGGTCATACTCATCGTGCTGCTGTTGTGTATAGTGGGACGGTGGAAGGCAGACAACATGTAGCATTAAATGTCGGCTGGCTTGGTGATTATGATGCTATCGATTACAGAAATCGTCACACAGCTAAACGCGAATGGACTCACGGTTGCGGATTAGTTTATCAGACACCAAACGGCAACAGTTACTGTAATTTTGTACCATTTATCAACGGAGAATGCGTTATCGATGGCAAATTCGTCAAAGTCTAAATCCGAACCGTCAAAATTCATCCAAAACCTTATCGATTTCAAGAAGACGAACGATGATGCTCGTAAGATGGATTTGGTTATGGAAATACTAGCCGTTATTTCTTGTTACGCAATATCACCAAAGACTAGTAACGCAGAGGATTTTGCAGAAGCTTTATCAGTCCTGGTAGCTACTACAGCATTTTTGATCCAATCGCAAGCTGTTCCTGAATTAGTTGCTATGTCTGATTATCGTAAAATGTTTAGAGCTATGAGAAAGGCTAACAAGAAACTTGGACCACGAGCAACAGCAAAGGAAGTTTTTTCTGAGGTATCAGTGTCATGATTAGAACGATAATTGAATCACCGTATGGAACTAGGATTGATGGTACTCGATGTACTGATGAAGAGATAGCTTTCAATATCAGATACGCTCACAAATGTCTACTTGATTCGCTGAATCGCAACGAAGCTCCTTTTCTGTCACATATATTCTATACGCTAGTGTTAAACGATTCAAACACAGATGAACGCAAGCGAGGCATGGAAGCTGGGTTCGCTTGGGGAAATGTCGCTCAACAAGTCGCCGTTTACACCGATTATGGAATCACTTCCGGTATGGAAATAGGAATCAATCGTCACATGGAAAACGGTTTGCGAATTGTCTATCGAACGATATTCGAATGACTTTATGTTTAGGTCTCTCAACTAATCGCGGCGTTTGGATCGGTGCTGATTCTGGCACGACTCTAGATGAGGCTACAGAAATATGTAGCACTCCAAAGATCTGGCGTTCAAACGGTTGGCTTGTCGCTGTTGCTGGGAATTGGCGAGCGCAAGAAATCATGCGTTACGAGCTTGAATTCCCTAAGTTTTTCACCAACCCACATAAAGCATTATGTCTCGACCTTAATTCTGATCTGCAAAAAGCATTCGAGCGTAACGATTGGACGTTAAAACAAGATGACAAAGGCGAGATCGATGTTACCGACGCATACACAATTTTAGCTGGTTACAAAGATTCCTTGTTCTACATCGATCACACTGGACATGTGGAAAAGGTTAAGCGTGCTGCCGTTGGAACTGGCTCAGAATACGCTTGTGGTATACTAGATGCATCAGAGCTTGGATCCGCTGAAGGACGTATTAAAAAGGCGTTTACGACGGTTAGTAAACGTTATCGGATGATAGTTGGACCGTATGTGATTGAGAAGGCTTAAAAATGAAACCAGCCAAAACTAAAGAAGAATTTATCGACAACGTATCGCATTACGTCTCTACCGGCGTGTCAGGATTTAACATCGATTGGGTTAGGCGTCAACTAAATGCTGCATTTGGAGATAGAGTTATGATTGAAACTGATGGTCAAGAGCTTGGCGATTGGCTTGATGTAGATCCGCCTCGACCAGAACCAGGTGAACCGTGTGAATAAACATGACTGAATTTAAAACAGATCTAGTTGTTGTTAACGAAAAAGGTTACAGGGTTCGCTTCTTTGTTGAGACAGATAGACAAAGGTTACTCGAGTACGCTAAACGATATACAGAGTTAAGAAAAAATAAAACCTGCTCACATCCAGATTGTAAGAACGAAAAGTTACCTTATTGGGTAAGCAAATCAGGCACAATTTGTGGCACAGCTTATTGTGCGATCCATGATTTTCCAGTTGACTTTATGGAATAAATATTAATAAATAAATTTCAGCCCGCATGTCCGAATTGGATGTGCGGGCTTTTTTTTCATTTATGCGGATCGAAAACCCGCTCTCCATCAATCCAAAGTCCTTCATCAACCTCGTGTTTTAGGTGATGCACTATAGACTCTCTGACCGCTTTTGCCAACTGTTTCTTTGTCGGTCCGTGTTTATTCCATCCGTAATAATAAGACGTTGTTAGTACCGTAACGATCTTGCCAGGCATATCACGATCGCGATGTGTTCCGCATATTCGCATACACCAATCGCCTTTATCAGCAATTTTCCAATTCACTGGTGAAACGTCATCCTGAAAATGATCACGACCAACACGGAACAAATCAACACGAATATTAGGCATCGTGTCGACGGTTATACGCATTGAGTGGTCTACTGTTTTATCGGATTCAAGCATTTAGTTTATGTAGCGAATACTCAATATTTTCTCTAGCCTGTTTCTCAAATCGATCGTAACCAGTTTTGGTATGGAATATTCGATCCATGTTCTTAAACCGATTCAATACTACAATCCTTCCGACTCTGAAATCCTCATCTGAAACGTGCGACCATTCTTCACGAACCTGAGTCTCGTACTGATCAAATGCTTCACGCCTACCTCCAAGGATAGCGATATCAGAATCAACAAGAATCGCCTCATCGATATATTCTGGAGGATCAATATGGGCAGTTTTCATGACTAACCTACCAACATCTTGACAGAATTGTGGCGTCAATCCAGCATCCTGAGCAGACTTAGCTGCGATAAACGCTGACAATTCTTCATCATCATTTGTTATACCATCAAAATGCATAACATAGTCATGATAGAACATTGCCCATTCAATTGGTTCTATGTACGAATAATCTTCATCGATTGCAATTTCTTTAATTCTAACTAGACCCCAATAAACATGTGCAAGAGTATGATACTTACGATAACCGCGATAAGCAATTGCAAGCATATTAAACTGTCTTCTGTAATCACCTTTGCAACCAAGTCTATTCCAAAGTGACTTAAATCTTTGCTCAACTGCAAGTTCGTATTTTAAATTATCTACCATCAATGCATCGAATCGTAAATCTCAGCGATTCGCTCCTTTGATACTTTATAGGTTCCACCTTTCATACACGCCAATTGACCGTAGGCAAACGATATCGCTTGTTCGCGACGATAAGCTTTTTGTTCTTCTGGAGTAAGTTTATCAAATGCTTCAGTTGCTAACTTAATAAGTTGTTTTAGGTTTTCAATCGAACTTAACGTCTGCATATTTATTAATCACATCATTAAGATAATCAGCCGCTGTTTCCCAATTATTTTCAGGATTGAATCTGAACGCAATTGGTTTTACGCAACTAACAAAATTTACATCAACATAGTAACCATGCGTTTTGAGCTCAGTAATTATGTGAAGTTTATTTGCTATTGATGTCCATTTCGATAACAGTATCTTTCTTGTTTCAATTGGAACAAGTTTTAAATCGTATGGTTTTAATTTCACGTGTTACTAGCTTTAATTCCTGCATCAAACAATTCCATTGTCCTAGGAAACAACGGCTTTAGAATTGTATGCACAACCTGAGCATACATTCTTGTCTCCCATTGTACATCATCAGGAAGTCTAAGCGTAAGGAATTTTAGCCAGTTCAACAGATTTGCTGAGACGCGCATACGTGAATAGCGTCCAACAGGAACGATAATACGAGCAAGTTCTTTTGGAATACCCCAGCTCAAACTAGCTTGATAGAAATTCTCAATGTTTGTGTAGAAGCCACTTAGCTGTCTAATAAATTCTGAAGCGTACGGCTCAGTTAAATCCTTAGCACCATTGATCGTACCAGCCTGCTTATTCGTAGTACCAGCATTCAGCATCAACCGCTCAACCGTCGGAACATAATTCAGATTAGGCAACTGAATATATCGTCCCGACATTTCGTTGAAACTTTGCGTACGATGTCTATGCCATTCGCGAAACACAAATATCGGTGCCTGAACTTCAACAATACAACCACCCATTTCGAATGGCGACGAGTGTTTGTGTTCCCACAGGTATTTTAAAAGCCTTTCGTCACCAGGTTTACCATCGGTGCCCCAACCAAGGAAACCCTTGTCTGTGCTCATTCTTGCGGCTTCTACGATACGTTCGTCGCTGCCCCACGATTCAATGAACTTGACATAACCGTGGTCCAGAAGTTTAAACTGATTTATCATCTTTTTTCTTTCTCAGTGTAACCCATTGCTCATTATGACGTCCATGTGTAAAGTTACTTTGATCCTTTACATCACCATTATCACTATGGCCACGAGTAATTGGATAATCATGCGAAACTCTACCATTTGCGTACAGATTAACCGACTCAACTTCGCAATAATGAACATCCCAGTAAGTTACATGTGTGCCGCAAAAGTCATATGTAGGCATCCCATAAATATCATCGATTCTCATATGATCAAATAGAGAAAGAGGATTACCGATATGCGCTTGCCCATACGGTTCACGAAGATTAATTCGTTTTACACCCGCATGTACACATCTGAAAATTGTGTTAAGAATATCACCACTAGCTCTAAGCGTCATGCCGCAATTCTCAGGACCAAGAACTACATTTACTTTAGGTGGTTCATCCCATTTGTATGAGTTGAGACAAGTATAAACAATGTTAGCTATATCTGGTGGGTAACCGCTACCCATCATCTTGTTGTAAATAAACTTATCAAATGAGCAGATGGTTACTGAACCACAGTCGTACAAATACATCGGATTGTTTTTATGCAACAATGCCGCATTAGTCCTGATTCCAATCTTTACGTCTTTGTTTTTTATTTCATAACGCAATTTATGCGTAAGTTCGTAGGTGTGTTTATATAGCAACGGATCTGTATTTGTGCCAGTTACAAATATATCCTTTACACCACGATCATTACAGTCATCAATGAACTTATTGATACCAAGTAGCGGCCAAGTATCCAGATTATTTTCTGGATCCAATGACATCATATGCTGCCCAATGCAGAAGTAGCAAGAGCGATTACATGGACCACTTAAATGAATATTACCGAATACGTGTTTGAAGTTTTTATTTGAATTAAGACAGCCCATTTAACCAATTCTCTCTGAATTGCTCAAGATCGTGCTCAGTGTATTCTGGTGCATCACCCAAATTAATAATCATATTAAAATCCTTAGCACCACGCCGAATATAATCTTTACCGCCATCAGTGAATATAGCACGACACTTACAACTAACGAAATCGTGTCTGTACTTAGATTCGATCACATCGCCGCATAGAAGACATTGACATCTATTTCTTGTCATATCTAGCACCAGTCACAATGGCAGTTGTAATAAGTGAGAAAAACATCCCAAAGAATACGTATTCTGGAGAAATGGCATGATAACCTAGTATATTTACAGCACCAATATAACAGAATAACATAAGAAAAAACGTAGCAATTATCTCAATTATTATTCGCATTAGACTTTATCTCGTCTACAAGTTCAGACATTTCTTGTTCAACATGACCGGCTAGATGAATACATTCACTTGGTGAGCCATCGGCATCTGCAATTTCTTCTACAAGATCATTTAGATAAGCTTGAGCGCGATCGATATACCGTTGCCAAAATTCATTGTTTCTCTGTTTTTGTTTAGACAATTCAATCTCATGAATCATCGTATCCGCAACATGATTCAGTAAATCACTGGCGTTAGTCGCATCAACACTACCATGAATACCAATTGAACCAGCTGAATACCTCAATTGATTTGCATGCATTTCGATGGTCTCTTTAGCAGCTTCTATAAAACTCATTCATCAACCTCATCAATCTCGCGCGCTTTCATCATTGCATTTGCCACAGCGTAACATGTTTCAGCAAGATCATCGACGCCTGGCTGATTCAGATAAACGCTTTCGATCTTACCGGTTAAAGCGGCGATCGCGAATTGATCACGCAAATCTGAATACTGTTTTCTTGATAGATTAGCTGCAACTTTTCTCATCTGTATCCTGGTGGCATGGAAAAATCAGTTACTACATAAGGTCCGTATGGTTCCCAGTCGGCCCAACGAATCATAACGCCATTTGCCAATGCGACTCCTTTAATCTTAAGCTTAAATTCCATACGTTGTTTATGGTCCATGAATCTATAATGCATATCATCTGGTTTCATTATGAAAGCATCATAATAACCGCTCGGTATATCAACAGTCACTCTATCATGTTTCGGCGGACCTTCTAACCAAGTATACTCACCACGCTTAGGATAACGAATCGACTCGTATTTGTTACGTTGTTCGTTTACGCCAAGTTTAAATCCTTCATTTCTACCCTCTGTTCTAGCATATTCAATAGATTTTTCGAAGTGAGATTTCTCATCAAGTTTTTTAACTTTATCTGTAACGTACAGATTATCGTTTTCGTCAATTGCAATGTAACCATTTCTAATGCAAGTTTCAATACCGAATCGATTGAATGGTGCTCGTTTTACATCAGGTGCATCAAATCTATAAGCATAACCCAAAAATGCTAAATGACGTTTACCTTTATATTTTGATACAAAGTCACAGATTTTCTTGTACCGAATTTTATCTCGCTTTCTCATTCACACTTCACCAAGCAAAGCGGTCATTGTAAAACAGAAGAACGGAATACCAGAGATAACACTGAACGGATTGAAGTTACAGAACGCAATAACCAAACCGAAAATTGGTAGCGTTAAATCTGTCAAAGTGCCTACAATTCGCCAACCTGTAGTCCTACTAAACCACGGTTCATGCTCAGGCCAAGGCTTACCAATGTTATCAAACATCTTCGTTCTCGTCACTTCCAAGAAGTTCAATATCCTGAACTTCACCTTCAATATCTTCACACTCCCATATTCCAGGTTCATCGCTTAATAACATTGCAGCTTCTTCCTCAGTATCAGCTTCAACAAATGCTCGAACAAACACAGTGGCAGTGCCACAAAATTCATATCT
>JACZCT010256378.1_pt1 | contig 47106 bp, 71 predicted proteins | sample 8641871 | NCBI WGS metagenome assembly JACZCT01 (sample SAMN15324604, study PRJNA640507) | soil metagenome | isolation source: monocropping sugarcane control | place: China: Luxin town, Laibin City, Guangxi Province | collected 2019-07-25 | depth 10cm m | reverse complement strand
CAAGAGGTTCTCTCTTGGGGTGACGTTGAAACAACATGAGGGCATCCCCGGGCCTTGAGATAGCTGAGGCTTCAAGAGGTTCTCTCTTGGGGTGACGTTGAAACGGGAAGCGAGTCTGGACGAAGGACCCGGCAACCGGCGCTTCAAGAGGTTCTCTCTTGGGGTGACGTTGAAACTGCCTTGCTCCGCAACCGTACGGGCTCGAAACCCAGCGCTCCAAGAGGTTCTCTCTTGGGGTGACGTTGAAACGAACTTACGGGCAGCGCTTAGAAAGCTCCGCGGCGAGCTTCAAGAGGTTCTCTCTTGGGGTGACGTTGAAACGTTCGGAGCCAAGCCGTGGCCGACTGCACGATCTCTCGCTCCAAGAGGTTCTCTCTTGGGGTGACGTTGAAACTTCAGGCGACTGGGCTCGAAGCATCTCCTTGAAGCCGCTCCAAGAGGTTCTCTCTTGGGGTGACGTTGAAACCTGATCGCCCCCGAGGTCCTGAAGCCGCAATAGGCAGCTTCAAGAGGTTCTCTCTTGTGGTGACGTTGAAACGATCCACCCAGCCGAGGGCGACCGACGCACGCGGAGCTTCAAGAGGTTCTCTCTTGGGGTGACGTTGAAACGGATGATCTCGCGACCATCCCAACCCGGTGAGGGATCTCCAAGAGGTTCTCTCTTGAGGTGACGTTGAAACACCGACGAGAACGTGGACTCGATGCGGGAGCGCTGGCTCCAAGAGGTTCTCTCTTGGGCCGAGAAGAGCGAGCTTGGAGTGATGTTGAAACTAGGCTGGCCAGTTCTGCGGATAGGCCAAAGGTTTTCCTCTTGGAGGTGATGTTGAAACTTTTGAACGCCTTGCTGCCTGAGGTCCATGCGGACCCCGACAGTCCACCGAGGAGGCTTCCTCTCGGTGTGAAATTGAAACGTTGTGTGGTCGAAAAAATACGCACCCCCTACGACAAGTGGGTGCGTATTCAAGTTATGCCCCTTCTTGGGCATGGAAGCCGTCTACACGGAGCCTAGGAAGACACCGCTGACGTTCGCACAGGCTACGGCCTGTATGAAGTGGGCTCTGAAGAACCAGCTTGGGGGCACTGACCCGAGCGATGAGGTTCTCGCTCTAGCGCTGGCCAAGACGGGGCTCGAGACAGGGCGCTGGACCTCGATCTGGAATAGTAACTGGGGGAATGTTAAAGCCTCCAACACGTACGAGGGTATGTACACGTGCATCGTCCTGAACGAGGTGCTCCCTCGGAACGGCAAGAACGTGCTCGTGTGGTTTGCCCCTGAGGGTGAGCTCACCGGCAACCCCGCAAAGGGCGGCAAGCTCATCGGGGCTCCCGTGGCTGTCCCTCCAGGGCATCCCCAGACGCGCATGCGAGCGTTTGCGAACGAGTACGACGGCGTGGACTGCTACGTCGACTTCGTTGCCAACGGCCGTTACAAGAAGGCCTGGCAAGCGTTGCTCACAGGGAGTGCTACAGCGTACGTTCACGAGCTCAAGGTGGCGAAGTACTTCACCGCCGACGAAGCCGAGTACGCCAAGGGCGTCGCCGGCCTACAGCGCGAATTCCTCGGGAAGGTACGAGGGCTCCCAGAAGTCGACATGGCCGCCATCGAGTGGGAGCGGCTCTTGGATCAGATCCCGTACCTTCAGTACCAGGCCAGCGACATCGCCGAGATCTTGCGAGCCGAACGCGGCCTAGAGACACCGAACGCCTAAAGCTTCGCAGATCGTCAACGCCCAACGCAACGTCGTCACACGTTGAAGCTCGACAACGAGCTCATCGACGTCGCTGGGCCGTTCGAACCTTTGCGTCGTGCCCGCTACCCGTAGGAACACTGGATAGCGGGCAACCCAACTCTTGACTTGGTCGAGACGCTCCGTCAGCGCTTCCAACACTCGACGGTGCTCATCGAGTGTGTCGAGTGTTGGAAGGTCCAGCGTCACTTCTTGGAGCTGCTCTTCTTCTTGTCCGAAGCTTCGGAAGATTCCTGCTTCGGGGGCTCAGCAACCGGCTCCTTGGGCTCCGTCTTGACCTCGGGCTCCGTCTTGACCTCGGGTTCGGGCTTGACCTCCACCTTGGGTTCTACCTTGGCAGACTGGGACTTCTTGGTCTCCCTGGCCTTGCCACCCTTCGCCCTGTTCTGGACCACTTCGTCAGCCATGGCGAAGAGATGAGCTGCCGATCCCTTGGTCATGCCTTCCGGAACGATCTCCGCCAGCGTGGTGCACTCGGGAGCTAGAGCCATCACGTAGAGATGTCCGAGCGCAATCTCGTGCCCGTCGACCGAGGCAGAGAGACACCGGGTCCGGAAGTTCTGGAGGTCATTGTCAGAGAGTCGCATCAGGTTTCGGCTCCTTCACCCCTGAGAGGTCCATAAAAGGGATCTTGCTCGAGAGGCGCCTGCAAGTCAGGTGCCGCCCCGCAGTATGCCGAGCGAGGCGGTCTTCGGGGACGTCACAGGAGGCCTCATAAAATCGTGGGGACGGACGAAATAGCGCTCTGCCTTGACGGCCTCCATGATCTCGGCGTCCGTGAACTGGTTCTTGAAGGACTTAGCGTACCATTGCATGGCCGTCCTCATCCGGTTCCGACTCGACGCGGCGCCCTTGTCTCGAGACCCCGAGGCGTAGATGCGAAGACGATCGTCGAGGGGCATCCCTTTGGTCCCCCCGAAGGAGACCATGAGGACCTTCAGGCCTTCTCGGATACAGATCTGACGGTCAGCGAGGATCTCATCACCCGTGTAGCCTTCGAAGATGTCGGCCTTCGGGTCCTTCCACTTGACAGGGCGGTTCTCCACGACGTTCCAACGCATCGTGCGTCCATCGTCGACGAAGATCTGCATCATGCAAACCGACTTACCCTTGTCGCCACGAGCGTACTTGCCGAGGCCGTAGTCCACGTGCCTCATGAAGCTTGACTCGTGGAACATCACGCTCAAAACCACGGCCATCGTACGAGCCCGTCCGTACGGCCCAGTGAATAGAGGCTTCGTCTTCGGATGGTAGATGACCCCGAGCAGATCCTTCGCAATGGAGTCGTAGCGAGCCTCCGCCACCTCTTTCGTCTCTTGCCCCTCGGGGTAGTAGATCTTGCGGCCGGGCGGAGCAACGGTTCGAATGAATGAGAGAACCCACTCCTTCGCTTCGCCTAGCTTCTTCTGAGAATCGACCAGCGGCGTCGTGCTTGCCAAAACGGAATTCGGAGGCGTCGCGTTTGCGAAGCTCGTCAAGAGGAAGATCCCCAGCGTGAGGATCATGGTCTTGAAAGATCTCATTAGGTCAACTCCTTGCAGATGCATGTTCACAGAGAGCTCATAAGGAGACTCTCAAATTAAGTGTGCTCGGGTTCATCCTGTACACCGGAGCTCACGCTGTTTTCCAGCATCTCTACGGCTTCTTTTACGACTGACTCTGGTAGGGCCCAGCCATCTTTAGGGAGTCTCTCCACGATCATAGCTTTGAAGCCTTGGTGCAGTCTCATGGCTTTGCTGTGGTCGTGGAGGAAATCCCAGAGGATCGCGAGAGCTAGTTGCGCGGGTCCTGAACCGGCATAACCCCATTCAAAGGCCAAGCTATGATTCAGGAGATTTCTTGCTAGAGGAAGCCTTCTCGAGAGGTTTCCTTGAGCGACGTGCACGAGGCACTTCCCATTTTGGGTTCGTCGGCCGACGTAGGACTTCTGGTCCCGACGACGGATCCTCTCCCAATCTTCGGTAAAGCCGTCGGGATCTTCCAGCTTTTTACGTCGCATCGTTGGTGTATCATCTCATGGAATGAACATCGTCTCGTTTCATCAATCGCTTCTCGGCGGGGATCCTACACCGGAACAGATCCGACTGTACGAATCCAAGGCCCGAGGTTTTTTCAACGATCAGGAGGACGAGCCAAAATTCATCGCGACCTTCGTGCTCGGGCTCTACCAGACAAGAGACTGGGAGGCGAGAGCTTTTCGGAAGGTTCAGTTCGCGGTTACACGCGCGATCGATCCTTGGGCCATCGGCAGGATCAACTGGATCGTTAAAGTGATCGGTGAGAAACGAGCTCGCCTGAATCTGCCGAAGGCTGGCAACAAGATGCTCGTCGAAGCGATCTCCAATCTCGAGATCGGCTCACGGGTTTACACGATCGCGCAAGAGCCCCCGCATTGGGTTGCCTTTGGTTTCTCCAAAGAAGCCGAGGCCCCTGCCTGGTTGAAGCAAAGGTTGCTATGAGCTCTGAGTGGGAAGAACTCGAAGCGGATTGGAAGCTGCTTCAAAAGTCTCCGATCCAGGTCGTCACCGACAGGGCTTCAGATCTCAAATCTCAAATCGAACTCGCTGGAGCGAAGACGATCTTCGAGCTTCGGCAATACGCTCAAAACCACCTCCTCCAAGACGCCCCGCTCACGACCGACCTCATCGCAAAGCTCGTCATGAAGGCCGTCGAGACTTTCATGGCGAAGTGGCAAGAGGGGCTTCGTGGGCAAAATCTCGCGGGGCTCATCGAGATCGTTCTCGAGGGGCAGGACCTCACACCCGAGGAGATGCGCGGCTTTTTAGGAGCGCTGCCCGATAGCTTGCTCCAGAAGATCCTTGACTCAGGGATCCATTCAAAGAGCGCCAACGGGATTCACGCGCTCGTCGCCATAGAGAGTCATCTGCGTCTTCGGAAGGTTTCGACCTACAAAATTGGCAAGGATCTCGGCCGGGTCTACGTCGAGTTCACGGATCCGAAGACCTTGAGCTTGGTGAAGTTCTTCCTGGACGAGTTCTTCAAGGTGTGACCCAGAAACGCCACGCTGGTGGCAGCGTGCCTCAGCTAGAAAAATGAACCGGGCCCGTTCATTCGCAGGGTTACCGGTGTAAGATTGCTTTGGTACTTCGCCTAGGTTAGTTTTTTGGTGTAAGGAATGTCTCAGTCAGAGCTCACCTTGCAGGACTATTGGGCGGCTCACAGCCCAAAGCGTGAGATGGACGAACCCTCTCCGGACAGCGAGCGTCGCCCTTCTCATAGGCCCGACGCCCTGCGTTCGAGCTGGGTCCCTCCAGACATCGATCACCTCAAGAAGTGGGCGTCTTCAGTCGGTTCGGACGCGCGGCCCCTCTTGCTCATCGAAGGCCCGACGCCGACCCATCGAGCCTCCGTCTACCGATTGACCAAGACGGCTCAAGATGAGATGGCTGGCAAGTGGTTGGAGCGTGGGCTCGTCGCGAACCTCACGGACCGGATCTCGAAGCTCCGTTGCGTCGGGTCGATCATTCCCCACGAGTGGGACCTCTTGTGGAACTTGCTCACGTTGGAGCAGCTCGAGGTCGAAGGGCCCGTTCGGGACCTCATTGACCAAGGGGACCTTTTCACACAGGCCTTCAAGGCCATCTGGGAGGCTAGATTTCGCCTCGACGAGGGCCGAGAGCTTCAGACCTTCGTTTCGACGCTCGCGCGCTGGATGACGGCCTCTAAGCTCACGGAGGAGGATCGCGTGCTGCTCGGGTCTCTGGGCCTCGAAAACGAGCTCGAGACCACGTTCGAACGCCTCGATTTGCTCTTCTTTCTCGTGACTTTAGCCCGTCAGAACGAGCTTCTTTACCCGACGGTACTCGCTATCGACGGCCTGGAACGTATGGTCACTCAGGGAGCCTCCAAGCGGAAGGAATCCTTGAAAGAGCTCTACGACTTCTGCGTGGCCGCCGAGCGTTGGGGACGCCTCGGGAGTCCCCTTGGCTTCATGCTCGGTTACTCCAACGAGCATGAAGCCTTGGAGTCCTTCGAACGGTCCAACGCCAAGCTCGGGGAAAAGCTTCGGAAGTACGTCTCGGTGTAGATCTTCGGGTGCCCAAAAGCGGACCCACACTGCTCGAGGGAGGCATCACGCTTGAGAGCCTCTTCGAACCCACCCCGCGAATCACTGCTCCGACCATCGAGGACGTAGGCCTGGACGATTACGTCACGAAGTTCCCCGGCGCTCGGATGGACCTGAAGTGCGGGGAGTGCGGGGGACCCATGCAACTCCTCGAAAGCGGGAAGTTCCGGGACCGAAGAGGATTCGCGACCCCCTTCTACGGCTGTGAGCGCTTCCCGGACTGCCGCGGGAGCTTGGGAGCCCATCCCGACGGGACCCCCAAGGGTACCCCCGCGAACAAGGATACCCGCATCGCTCGCATCCGAGCTCATGCCGTCTTTGATCAGATCTGGAAGGATCGCCTCGTCAAGCACCGTGGTGCCGCCTACGACTGGATGCGTCGAGCGATGGCAATCTCGAGAAACAATGCCCACATCGGGCACTTCACCCGTGAACAGTGTGAAGAGTTGATCCGCCTTGTCTACCGCGACTTTCCGAATCTCAAGACGGGCTTGGACCGCCTCATCTACGATGAGGATCCCTTCGATCCGTAGGCTACGTGGAAGGGGCAGCCCCCAAGCATTCCGTACAGGCCACGCGACCTGAGTACCCCGGCTCCTCACCCGACCCGCCACAATGGTCGCAAGGTGGTTTCGGCGAGACTTTAGGAGTCCTCTTTGGAGGCCGCCACGGCTTTCCGTAGCTCCACACCGGCCAGCTCGCAGGTAGCCGCTCGGTCCAAATTCGCGTCGCCATGAGCTCGAGGGTTTCCATCGGGACCTGATGAGTGCCCCGCTCGAAAGCGACCTTCGGGTCTTCGTGAAGCTGGAGGATCGTGAACTCGTAGCCGTGCTGCTCGGCCATGTTCACGTAGAACACGATGTCCGAGAACTTGGTGTTCGTGTTGTCGACGATGACCAGTGGCGCCTTCGCCTCGAGAGCCGCCATGTAATCGGTCTTGCACTGCTCGTGACAGCGTTCGAGCTGCGTGTGGTCGAACGGACGGCCCCCCGCAAACATGTAGATGTCCGTGCCGACGGTGACCGACCCGGGGAGGAGCTTCGCCCAGCGAGCTGCTTCCGTGGTCTTCCCCGACCCGGGGATGCCGCGCATGATGAGAACGTGGGTCATACTACTTTCGACGCTGCTTGATCTTCAGCTCCTTCGGCCCGAGCACTGCAACCCTGATCGAGTGCAGGTACTCGCGTAGCGCCGTGAGAGCCGGACGCTTCTTGTTCTGTTCGAGGTGTGCGGACATGTCAGCGATGGATGAGGGTAGAGACATTGGTGTTTCTCTTAGTACGTATTCAGGCTCTGAAAAGTTCAGGCGAGCTGGTTTCTCACGATCTCCTGGGTCTTCCAATGGTGAGGTGTGCTAACGTGATCCTTGCGGACCCACTTGGCGACCGCACGTTCGAAGTCCGCGTCGTCGAACTCATCGGCCCAACGAATGACGAAACCTTCGCGCTCGCCACCCATCTTGGACTCGCCACCGCCTCCGAACTTCCGGATGACGGCCTCGAGGCTCACGCTCGGTTCGACTCGGAAGAGCACGGGTACCGTCGGAACGCCGATCTCTTCCGCCCAGAGCTCGACCTCGGCCCACGAGGCCCACCGCATCTTGCTCGTGTCCCGAACGCCGAAGAGCATGAAGTAGTTGGTGAGCTTCGTGTAGTGGATGCTGTGCTTCGCGTAGAGCCACTCTCCGAAGAGCTGGACGTTCGCCCCGATGCGACCCTGCACCTGAGCGTGGAACGCCTTGAACGCATCGAAGCTCGGGTGTGTGGGGGCCTGCCCGTGAGACCTCGCGTAGCAGGCGTCCGCTTGAAGGCAGACGTTCGAGCCGTCGAGTTTCTCACTCAAAATGAGAGTGCGTCCTCTAAAGCTGTCGAGGCTCGAGAGCCGTCGGTCGTCGCGGGTGCCGCCGGGGCTCTGCGGCAGGTGACATGTTCTAGGGTACTTCATGCCATCCTAATACAGTGGCGCCCCTTGAAAAGTTCAGGGTTCAACGCTTTCACAGGCGTTTGCCTTCACGGGTGACGAAGCCGCCTCTCACGAGAGGGCACTCCTCATCATGAGGTTCGAGAGAAGGCTGTACCCCCTCGCCCTTCGAGCAGGTCTTGCAGTCGTGTGTGTCTTCGGAGTAGTCGAGCAGGAAGTTGACCGCGATCATCGCCCGATCGAGAGCGTTCAGGCGGCCAGTGCCTCGGCAAGTTGCGCACTCGTTGGGATCGTCGAGGGGGTGTCCGACCCCCTCGCAATCAGGACAGGCTGTCGTGCCCTCTCCCATCATCCCACCATCGGGGCCGTGTCGTGCACCGGGCAGGGCTCATCCTCGTGTTGGTGCCAGTTGCCCGACTGGGAATCCGCGTGGCAATCCTTGTAGCAGTTGCAGTCAGGGTCTCGAACTTTACCAGGGCGCTCGACCTTGCCCGGAAGCTCCGGGACAACGGTGCCCTCCTGGAGAGCCTTGAGACCAGACCGATGGATGACTGACGTGAGCCAGGCGTCGGCCTCGGCCTTGGCCGCGGTCATGACGCGCTCGGTCGCTTCACGGAACATGTCGACGATGAACGGAGCGTCATCGGTTACCTGACGGATCACCGATTCGATGACGCTTCCGACCTGAGCCCTGTCCGCCTGGTTCAAGGTCTTCTTCTCGAGGATCGTTTTCACGGTTTTCGCCTTCGCAGCGAGACCCTCGACGAACCCAGACATGGATTCTTTGAAGCCGTCTCGAACGCTCTGAGCCTCCGTCGGGAGGTCCGGCGGCGACGCGACCTTGGTCATGCCCATCAGACTGATCGTGCACGGAACACCCATTCCGACGTTCATGGTCGTGAGCAGCTCAGCGAATTGGGCCGCTGAGAGGTCCACCTCGATGATGTCTCCACGCAACGAGCCGTGGTAGCGGTCACCCTGAGGGCCCCGGATCAGCTTACACTTGCGGATCGAGAGCGTGACGTAGTGCTGGTGGCTTTCGAGGGCCGACGCGAACAACTTGGGGTTGCCCTGTCGCCGTGAAAACTGCACCATCCCGTAAGAGGGGTGTGAGAATACCTGCTCGTCCTTGTCGCCGATGGTGGCCATGCCCCCTAGTACACCCGGGGGCCCTTAAAAGTTCAGCGGTCACCTCCACGATCGATCTCCAACCGCTCCGGTGAGTCTGGATCCGTCGGTAATCCTTCGCGTCCCTGGTAGTCCGTATTCGGGTTACGCTGGATGCTCGGGGGTACTCCTGGAGGCACTTCCGGCACGGGGATCTCCGGACGTCGAACCAGCCCTCGGCCGAGCTCAATCGCCTGGTTGGCGACCATCGATAGCCGATGCATGGCGAGCTCCGCTGACTGTATAAGAGCGGCCTTCTGTAGAGGATCTTGCTCGTCGGCCGCTGCTTGCCGCAAGCGCTCGCACTCCATATCCCTCAACCCGAGCTGTACGAGGATGGCCTCCATGTGGTTGATAATGAGGAGACGCTCCTCGACCACGAGCCGCTGCTGAGCCATGTGCTCCCAGAAGATCTGAGACGCCTCAGTCGGCGAGTACTCGGGCCCGAAGAGCAAGTCCCCGTTTGGCTTGATGATTACGAGGACTCTATCTCGTGAGGTCCCAATGATGAGGTCCCCTGGCTCAGCCAGGTCCCGGAACCTCAAGACGGTGGGGTCTGGGTCCCCACTAGGGGTTCTACGTACAGCATCCCAGTAGACCTCCAAAGGCAGGTCGTCGTCGGAGTTCTCAGCCATCCGGGCTCTTTTACACCAGGGAGCTGAACTTTTCGAGGGTCTCCTTTGTATTCAGAGGGAGCCCAAACGACCGGTGTAAAGGATCCCATGGCATGAACATCCGAGATTTCTCGATGCCCGCGGACCTCAACCCCGTGCCTGATCTACCATGTTTTTGACACCCATCGAAGACCTTGCCCGTCTGCTCGCCGATAGCGCTCAGTTTCTCGAGATGGGAACGCACAGCTACGTGGTCGGCGGGGGCCCTCGAGACTTCTTGCTCGGGCATGACGTCAAGGACCTGGACGTTGTAGTAGAGCGGCGCAACGGGAAAGACGCTGTGACGCTCGGCTCCGAGATAGCTATCCGGCTTGGTCTCAAGGGCGTTCATGCGGACGGTCTAGGCGTCGTCCACCTCGGTCCGTTTCCGAAGGGGACGTTGTACCCAACCGTCAATAACGAAGGGCAAAAGACGACCTCTCCGTGTGTCGACCTCGAAGGACAGAAGATCGAGATCGTCACGGCCCGCAAAGAGAAGTACGACCGCACCCGCGGCTCCGAATCACACAAACCCGTCTCGGTCACGCCCGTCACCATTCAAGAGGACCTTCAGCGGCGAGACTTCACGATCAACACGTTGGTCTGGAGGCTCCAAGATCTAGGAAGAGGCTTCAAGACGGCTCCGGTCTTCGACCTGCTCGAGATGGCGGAGGACGACCTTCGCCAGGGCATCCTCCGCACGCCGCTCGATCCTCACGAGACCTTCGATGACGACCCCTCGCGCATGCTCCGGGCGATCCGGTTCATGGCCAAGTACGACTTCAAGATCGAGGATCGCACCTATCAGGCGATCACTGATCGGGCCCACGAATTACAAAGGCTGGCGTACAGCGCGATCGATCCTCTCTTCTTCGACAAGATCCTCATGCTCGAGTGGGACCGCGTCGAGAAGGCCCTCGCGGTCATGAGCCACACCGGACTTCTCACACTCGTCAAGGACATGATCCCTGCTGCCCGTCAGCGGCGAGCCCTCCTCGAACGTTTTCCGAGCTTTGCGAAACGCCTCAAGCTCTACTGGTGGGGCCTCAAGACGGATTTTCAGTTCGTCGGTACCCAACGGCAACGCTTTCAAGACTTCGAGTGCTTCATGAGCGAGGCAGAGCTCAACGCTCGGTACGAGAAGTTTCAGAATCCCATCGACACGAGGCGATTCATCGAGCTGAGCGGCGCTCAAGGCCCGGCTATCGGTGCGGCCGTCGCCAAGGCTCGGGACCTCGTCCTCTTGGGCCTCAGCGATGATCGCGTCATGGAGACCCTGCTCAAAGAACACAAGGCCGGAACCCCATGATCAAGATCAAGTTTGTCTACAGTGGAACCAACGCCTACAGTGGGAGCCCTTCTGGCCCTGCCGGACACCCCCTCGACAGCCCTCTCATCAAGGGGTTCGAACGCCACGTCTTTTGGCCTTCCGTGCCTCGCAAAGAGGAGACCGTCACGTTGCGCCTCAAAGTTGGTGAGGCTTGGACGCCCTTCGACTTCCTGGTGACCTGTGTGCGCTACGAAGAGAGGAGGGGTGATGCGGTTCTCCATCTTGCTTTTCTCGGCGAACGACCTGAACTCTAGGTCGCTCCCAGCGTTCTAGGTACGAACCCCAAACCCAAATCCAAACCCAAAGGATCCCCTCAATGCCCTCCGTCGCTCCTCCCCCCGCGGATGTTTCAAACCGTGTCGTTCCGCAATGGATGCAGCCCATCGTCGATGCCCCGCTTCCGGGAAGTCGTTCGAATCCCCCGTCCATGGTCGAAGCCGACAAGGCCCACACCGAGCTCCTCGGCACGATCGACCAGCACATCGCCCGCCTCATCGAGATCCGCAGCCGGCTCATGGCCGCCAACCTGATCGCCAAAACGGCGAAGCTGCCCGACCCCGCGATGATCGAGGAGTACACGCAAGCGCTCCGAGAGATGGGCGACGTCGTCGGCCAAACCGCTGACGCGATCGAGCAAATACTCTTCGCGAGCGAAATGGTCGTGACCGGCGCTCAGAGCCTTCGGTGAAGATCGCGGCCGTCGTCCTCTTCGCCCTGACCACTCTCAGCGATGGTCGAGCGGGGATCCACGCGGCCTGCTTCTCCTGCACGGTCCGGTGTAAGCAGAGGGCCAAAGACGTGGCCGCCTGCATCGATACCTGTCGTGAGATCAAACGCGCCTCCTGTCAGAGCAGGGGCCTCGGTCCGGGGCCCCTCAAGACCTGTGATTGCTCATGACCCGAGGCATCGTAGTGAGGTACGCTGGGATGAATCTCCGCTTCGGAGGGCCCCCTCGGGAGGTCGTCGCGGTTCGCTGCTGGCGTACCGGAAGCCCTGAACCCGAAGGTGCGTCCGACTTTCCGCCCGGAAAACATCCTCCCAACTGGCTCAAAGAAGAACCCGATTTTGCGGCCGAGCTCTACGCGCTCGAATGCAACATCCCAGCAGACAAGAACGAGGAGACCCTCCTCGTCTCCGTACGAGATGAACGGGATGTCGTGACTCACTACAAGGTCCGCTTGGTTCGAACGATCGAAGCAAAAGTCGAGAAGCTCTATGTGGGAAACAACGAACCCCATCCGTGAAGTCTTGGTGGCGCTCTGTAGGGCTGAGCCGCCGAAGTTCGTGCAAGGGTACAACTTCGATGGTCTCACCGAGAAGCAAATGGAAGAGCTCCAGGACTGGTGCTCCGTCAACGCCAAGCCCGAATGGGCGACGGGCCTCAGCATGATCGAGGCCGCTGAGATGATCGTGTCAGAAGCTGTCGGCAATGCCAACATCGAGCCACCCAAGTGACCTTGGACTTCAAAGCGTTCATCGACGGCAACATCCTGAAGACGCCGGGTACCGATTGGAATCGGCCTCTTCAGATCCTGAAACGCCGAGGCCGGAAGATGCTCGTTCGTCGGGCGGGCCACACCGGCTGGAACGGTCGCGGAGTGTCCAAGTACTTCGGAACGCTCTACATGGTCCTCGAGCTCAAGGGTGCCCGAGCCACCGTGGTGAAAGAGGCCACGCCCGGCCGCAAGTGGCGCGAGGTACTCCCAGGTCTTCTCAAAGAGGTCTCATGATCGGGTCCATCGAAGTACACTCCGCCGACGGCCAGGACCACATCTACCACGCCGAAGAGCACCGCTGGTTCGTGGTGTGGCGAGGGCGTCGCCTGCAATACCCTCACCGAACGCGAAAGCTGGCTCGCACTACCATTCGGGGCTTGAAGAGGTTTCGTCCCGGCACTCAGCTCAGTTTCGACTTCATCTAGGAGCCCTCCATACCCATGATCCAACTCCACGTCGACTTACGAACGCTCACGTGGGCGGAGTTCAAGAGGCAGTCAGAGACCTACTCGATTGCCCTCGACGGCTACGTCCGCGGGGGCCCTCGCTTCGATGCCGCGACACGTCGGGCCAACTTCAATCATCACGAGGACGTGGATCGCCTCGCGACCCGCTCAACCTGTGCACAGGTTCTCATGGCGATCCGCCAAGGGCTGTTCACCTGCTTCCGAGACCAGGACGGGCCCAAAGCTGACGTCTACGTCAACGACTGTGACGAGGACGTTTGTACGGCGTGGACGCTTCTAAAGCACCACCCCCTCGCCGAGAATACCATTTTCCCGCTGATGAACCGTCTCGTGGCCATGGAAGACGCTCTCGATTGCACGGCGGGCGCCTACCCCTTCCCGAAGGATCTGCCCGTCCTCCGTGAGCTCGCCTGGGTCTTCGAGCCGTATCGGCAATTCCGGCTCTCTGGGCAGCTCGACAAGAAAGACCCCTCGGCGTACCGATCGATCATCGTCGACGTGGAATCCCGAATCCTTCGGCATGTCACCGGCACCGGTGATGAGGTGCCCCTCGACACCCGGTACGAAAGGATCGGCGGCGGCAAAGGCTGGACAATGGTACGCGAGATCGGAGCTCAGGCTCGTACGGGAATGTTCTCCGATGGGATCCGCGTCTTCGTCTCCGTTCGTGAGAGATCAGACGGCCGCTACGTCTACGTCATCGGCAAGATGGCCCCATTCACACCCCTTGACCTCGGCTTCTTGTGCACGAGGTTGAATGGAGTCGAAGGTCGGATCTACGACCAGTGGGGTGGCGGGGACACCATCATCGGCAGCCCTCGCCAGCAGGGCAGCCAACTGCCGATGTCCGAGCTCACCGAGATCATGAACGAGTTCCTCAAATGAACGACTTTCCAACCCTGCTATTTGTTCTGCACGTTGGTGGGATCCTGGTGGTCGACGTTGTCGGAGCGATTTGCAACCTGATGCTCGAACGACGGAGGGCCAAGTGGTGGCATTGACGTCGAAAGAGCGCGAGGCCATCGCGGCCATCCGCGTCGAGGAGCTTCTTCGGAGCTTCGAATCCCAGAAGCTCGATTTTCTTGTCGGTAGAGGCCCCTGAAATTTGGCCAGGCATCCCGAGTTCCGACACGATCGCGCCCATGAAGCTGGTGTACAAGATTGAGATCGAGGTCCCGGATGACGCCTTTGCCCACGAAATCATGGACGCTCTGCGAGGTACGTGGAGCTGGCTCCGGTTCAAAGGCTGGCGAGTCAAAGTTACAGCCAGTCAACCCGGCGTCCGAGCCACTTGACGGGCTCTTCGAGGATACCCAAATGATCATCCCTTCGGAGTTTCTCGGCCGATGAAGACGGGCCGGGCCGAGATCGATGCTTCCGAAGCTGAATGGATTGTGGGCTCGGATGAGGTCGGCTACGGAGCTTGGGCTGGATCGCTCGTGGTGTGTGCTGTAGCGACGAAACGAGCTTGGTCCGACACGTCCATTGGGGATTCGAAGAAGCTCAGCCCGAAGAAGCGGCGTGACGCCTACGAACGGTGGACGATGACGACGCCCGTCATACATCACCTGGTTGAGGTGGCCCCGCATCGTATCGACGAGCTCGGCGTCTGGAGGGCCCTTCTAGCAGCTCATCGAAAGGCTCTTGAGACCGTCATCGCTAGGGTGTCGGGCACCGTCCTCGTAGTCGTGGACGGGTTCAAAGACGGAGCTCATCCGATCGGAATCCCTGGAGCTATCGGGCTCCCCAAAGCGGACGACCTCGTTCCGGCCGTATCCCTGGCAAGTATCATCGCCAAAGTCACCAGGGACGAGATGATGGATCGGCTAGCCGTGAAGTATCCTCAATATTGTTTTAGTACATCACGAGGGTATGGTACACCAGATCATCAAAAAGGACTCCGTGAACACGGCCCGTGTCCCATCCATCGTAGGAGCTACTCTCCCGTTGCCCAAGAGATCGCTCGACGAGAACGTGAGGGTCTCCCAACTGACCTCCACGGACGCGGCCTACCTGGCAGGGCTGTTTGATGGGGAAGGCTGCTTGGCCCTGACCTTGACTAGTCGCAAGCGTAGGCGAGACGGATCTTCAGTCGTAACGGTTGGTATAGTATTTACCATAGTGAACACCAATCGCCCTGTGTTGGATTGGTGTGTTCAAGCAATTGGCAAAGGACTTGTAGTCCAAGTTAAGAGTACTCAAGCGAACCCGAGGAATCTGCCAACCTTCCGGTACAACTTGGACTGCAAGGACGACATTTTCAATGTCGTCCACCAAATCAACCCCCATCTAAAAATCAAGGCCAAGCAAGCAGAAGCTTGCTTGGCTTACCTCCGCAGCAGAGTTGGTAAACGTAGGGGTGCCGCGTTCACGGAAGAAGAAGTAAACCTAATGTTTAGCTTGCGTCTGGCTAACCAGAAGTCCTACAACCTCGGATCGACGGAGCACATCCTCTACAAGAAGCAGCCCTACAATCGGGCTGAATTCAGAAACCTGCTTCTGGAAGGACGTGATGGCTCCATATACCACTCTGTGGAGTGGACCTCATCTATGGATGCGCTCGTTGGGACCTCCATTGATCGAGTGGTCGCAAGAACACTTGGATTGAAGCTTGCCCAGGTTCAGCGTCGTCGCGATGCCTTGGGCATTCCTCCTTTTCGGGGTAATTCTTATGGGAACGGACAGGGGTGAGACAGTCCGTTCCCATACATCGTAAAAGTTACGCCCCCGTCGCGGAGCGGTTGGCCAAGCCTTCGGAATAATTGTCCAATTTTTTGGGCGGCGGATCTGAACTTTCACTAGGTCATTTCCGTAATAGGGTCCGAAGGCGTGAGCTGAATGCGAAAGCGTATCCTAGTTCTGGAAGACGATGAGGTCCTCGCACGGACGGCCCTCCGTGTCCTCAAGAAGGACTTCGATGTGAAGGTCTTTCCGAACGTCGAGGCCGCCTTCGCAGCTCTCTTGACGAGTCCCTTCGATGCCATCGTGAGCGACGTGAACATCATCGGCGGCATGCCGGGGACGGAGCTCTACCGGAAAGTCTTGAAGGCGCTTCCCGACATGGCGTCAAAGTTCATGTTCTACACGGCGAGCATCGACCCTCACAACCTGAGAACGTTCAAGGTTCCGGTGCTCATGAAGCCCGCAGCCGCTCAAGATCTGATCAAGATGATCTACACCTTGATGGAGTGACGAGCTGGTGTAGTTGGGTCGTGCCTTGAAACGATCCAACATTTGGTTGAGCATCGATTGGGATTACTTCGTCATCGAGCGTGAGGCGTGGGACTTCGGCCACGCCGAGACCAACGATTTTCGAAACACCCTCTGGGATATCCGAGTCGCGCAGTTCATCTCTCTCGGCCAGGACCTCATCGAGGCGACCTCGTTGAAGAACGCCAAGCCGTCACCCACGCGCTTTTGGAAACGCTTGGAGAGCCTCGGTTATGATTTCAGCAAGGTCCGTGCGATCGTTGTTGGGGACAGTCACCAGTGGGCCTACCACGTGTTCAAACGGGCCTCCTTGGAGGGCCCTTCGCTGAGCCGCACTAGACTCGTTCACTTCGACGCGCACCACGACCTCACTTACAACATCCGTCGCTTCGAAGCCGAGGTCAGTGACGGACGAGTCACTTGTGAGAACTGGCTCCTGATGGCGCTTCTGGGACAGCCCCGCCTTCGGTCGCTCATCGTCTACCCGCCCTGGAAGGGCCTCCGAGACTGGGACCAGTCCTTTCCAGCGACGCACCCAGAACTCCGGAAAGCCCTCAACCGCTACGTTAAACCGTGCGTTTGGCCGGATCCCCTGGTTTCTAGAGCTGCGGGTGAAGTCGAGCTGGTGTACATCTGCCGATCCGGGGCTTGGACGCCGCCCTGGCACGATAGCGCTTTCGTCAAGTTCGTCCTCAATCTCCAGAAGCTCGCCGGAGTCCCTGTGACGACCCCCTTCATCGACAAAGAAAAGCTGGACCCTATGGTCTCTCGACGTTTCGACATCGAACGCGCCAGGCAAATCGTCGACACAGAGAAGAGCTTCCTTGCTAGGTTGTCAAGGCAAGCTTGTGCGGATCCAGAAGAGTTCCAAGATGCTTGAAGCACGTCCTTTCTTAAAATGGGCTGGCGGAAAGACGCAGCTCCTCGAACCTCTGCTCGAAGTCTTCCCGAAGAATGTGGACACCTACTACGAGCCCTTTCTAGGCGGCGGGGCAGTGTTCTTCGCGATGGCCATGCAGAAGCGTTTCCGCCGAGCGGTCATCAACGACTGGAACCAAGAGATCATCGAGTGTTACAAGACCATCCGGGATTACCCTGAGGACCTCATCGGGCAACTAGCCCGGCTCAAGTACAGCAGGGATGTCTACGAAGAGCTGAGGAAGATCAAGTCGAGTGCCTTCTCCCCCGTACGACGTGCCGCTCGGACGATCTACCTCAACAAAACGGGTTTCAACGGCCTCTACCGTGTCAACAAGAAGGGAGACTTCAATGTCCCCTTCGGCAAGTTCAAGACACCCCCGAGAATCTTCGAGGAGGGAAACCTCCTTGGGTGTGCTCAAGCTCTCAACCAGTTTGTGAAGATCATGGGTACCGACTACTCGACGGTCTGCGACGACGCCTCTGAAGGCGACCTCGTCTACTTCGATCCCCCGTACGTTCCCGTAAACCCCACGAGTGACTTCACGAGCTACACGAGCAAGGGCTTCGGTCTTGCTGATCAAGAACGCCTGGCACGTCTATTCCGTACGCTCGTCAAACGAGGTGTCGCTGTCGTGGCTTCGAACTCCGATACGGAGACGGTGCGGAAGCTCTACGACGGCTTCGAAATGCGAGTGGTCCAGGCCCGCCGAAACATAAACTCAAAGGCCGACCGCCGAGGACCCGTCGGTGAACTCCTGATTGTCTCCGTCCCGGCGAGCTTGCGTCCTGGCGTCGCCTGACTTTTATATTTGTAGGCTACAATGAGAGACATGGCCTACAGCTACGACCGTCGTTTTTCAGCCGATAACCTAACGACCGCCGCCAACTCGGACGGCAAGGTCTATCGTTTCCCTGAGGGGACGATGACCTTGAGGGAGTGGGTCGAGCGCTATGCGGTCAAGCTCTTGACCGGCAAACAGCCGAAACTTCGGTACAATCGCGTGAAGTACAACCGCATGGACGGTCACGAGCAGAAGCAGTACGAAAAGGACACGTCGGAACCGACGGTGCCGTACTACGAAGCTTGGACGGAAGAGGGGACCGGACAAGATATTCCGAAGAGCCTCTTTGACGCCTATCGGGGCAAGATCCGAGTCGAGCAACGGGACCGCACCCGGAAGCCGTAGCCTCACCGTTAGCGCCCCCCGCCGGCTCTACAGGGCGCTCAGCAAGTCATATGTGTCCGCGTCATCCTCGAGCGAGGGCTGATCGATCATCGACGGATGTAACCCCGCGTGGACCTCTCGATGGCAATTGGCACAGACCAAAGCACATTTGTCAAGCTCGGGCTGGATCGCCTCCCAGCTCTGCTTCGAGCTGATGTGGAAGTCCTTCTGCCGGGAGTCTCGATGATGGAAGTCAAGAGCCGCGGCACACTTGTCGTAGCCGCATACCTGGCACTTGCCCCCCAGGTATGCGAGGGCTCGTTCCTTGAGGTGTAGCCGGGCCTGCGTCGCGTTGAAATTGCGGACCCAGCGCTCGTCCAGAGCCTCAGCGGACCTCAACCCTTGCCCTTCATGTCGTTCGCCGGACCGTCGTGACGTTCTTCATCGTCGTCTTTTGGATCCGTGAAGTACAACGTGATTTCCCCGGGGTCGTTGACCTGAATGCGGGAGAAGCCGTTGCGGATCAGCGTCCTCAAGTCCGCAACGTTGACCGAGAAGTTCATCTTGGCCTTGAAGGTGAAGAGGTGGGGATCCTCCGCGCCCGCTAGGTGTCGATATTCCGGATAGCCTCCGGTCACCGACCGCCGCACGATGGCCAGGAGCCGTGCCGGCGGCTTCGAGGCGCTATAGCGCTGTGCAACTCGCTCTGCGGACGTCATACCAGCTCCATCCAAAAAGAGCTTTAGGGAGTCGCCTGGTAGCGAAGAGCCACCCTTTGAGAGGCCGACTTCACGTCGCCTGGGATGGTGACCTCGAGCCAGTGACGAACGATGGGCAGCACAGCCCTCGGGCCGTATGCAACCAAGAGCCCGATCGCCTCACAGAAGGACTCTTCAGTGTTCTTACCCGCGTACCCTGTGATGGGAGACTGTGGAACCGCAATCGTGGTCGTCCCGGCATCGTAGGCTGCTTGGAAGTCTGCCCGCTCGTCGTACCTAGAACGATTCTGATGGCCCCATGAAATCACGTCCACTTGAAGCGCCAGGACAGGATCTCGTGCAGCCATGGTCTCTACAAAGTCCGAGGACCACCGCATGCCCTCCGGCCACTTGGACAACAAGATCCCAAGGTCCAAAGGACCGTAGTCCTGTCGAATGGCCGTGTCCCAAAACACCCGAGCGTCTTTGCTGAGCTGCTTGTAGAAATGGTGCCCCATCTCGTGCGCCAGCGTTTTTACTGCCTTGCTAGGAGGGGACCCTCCCACAGACAAGAGCGAGATGTAGATGTAACGCCCCCGGTACTCTCCGCCCTCATCGAGCTTGGCGTCAAAGTTCGCCTCGAGGGGGAGCTGGTGCTTGAGAAGCCAAGGGACCGTCTTCGCCGCATTCCGACGGTAATCCTTCAAGGCTTCCTTGAAGATCTCGAGCGCAGGCGCTTGCCAAGACGAGCTTGGATCGTACCCAACGATCTCGATCTGAAAACCCTCCATCACGAGACGGTCTCGAGTCGGAACCTTCACCTCGACGGGCGAGGTTTGATAGCTCAGAGCCTCCTTGGCCTCTCTCCAGAACTTTTGGGCTTTAGTGCGGATGCGTGCTTCCCAGGTTTTCACCTCTTGCTCGTAGTAGGCGAATCGCGTCTCCGCCGAGACATATTCATCCGGATAACCCAGAGGCAGGCTCAGCTCGATGTAGAAATCCCATGCGGGCTTTCGCAACCCTTCAAACCGAGCATCTCCGTTAGCCTTGTACTCGTTCAAGAATTTGTCGAAGAAGAACTCGTCGAAGCGTTTCCTGTAGATCACGAACGCTTCACGCAGTCGAGCCCCCGTCTTGTAATCCGTCACCCGGGGCAGGTTCTTCATCAGGGTGAGGAAGTCCTTACGGAGCCCTTCGAAGTACTGAAGGTCGACCACCTTCGTGGCAGCAAGAACCGATCGGAACGACTCGAGCTGGTCCCGATTCATGTCCCCTTCGAGCACGTAGCGCTCGAAGGCCTCTGCGAAGGCCTCCTCAATCGTCGAGGCCCCGTAGTCGCTCACCGGTGTGACGGGCTTCTCTATGTCATCCTCAAGTGGCCCGGATGGGAAGTCGCGAACCGTCTTCGAAGGGTTCGTCTTGACGAGTCCATTGAAGCGAGCGCGTTGCTCCGGCTTCATGAACTTGAACCAATAGCGATGCCCGAGCTCATGAACGACCGTCGCGACTAGACGACTGTCTGCGGGAGCCGTGATCTTCACGATGTCCTCGCCCGAATGGTACGTCCCTGCCTGGCTTTCTAGGGTCGCGTACCCCAGATCTCGGTAGGCCGCGAGATCCACCGGAGCGAGTCTCTTGAACTCACCCGAGACAAGGATGAAGACGCCTCGCCAGAGCTTTCCGAAGCCCTTCTTCTTGACCCGCTCGTAGGCCGCGTTGATGTACTTGATGTAGTCGTTGATCTCCGAGGGCAGAACCTTGGGGTCGCCGATCACGATCTTCATGCCGTGAAGGTCGAACTCCTTGAAGACGTTCTGCGGCTCATAGGGCGTCGCCGGATTCTTCTCGTCGTGCTCCTTGATGCGTGAAGCATCCTCACGAAGTAGCTTCAGGACCTTGTCCATCAGCTCGGTGAGGTTGCCATTGCGCCACCTGCCTGGTGTGGTCTCGAGAGCAATTTCACTCGCCGCCGGAAAGTCCGTTCGGTAGAGGTTTAGCATCTGCTCACCCTCTTCCTGCTTGAAGCCAGGAAGACGAGCCCGATTCTCTTGGACCTCTTGCCAATGCTTGGCCTTGCCCTTGAGCTCGTCGATCGCGGCCGAGAGCTGCCCCAACAGCTTCAGGACCTTCGCCCCTTCCGCCATCGTGGGCGACCCCGTGTAGGGGCCACGACGAGCATAGAAGACCTGCTCCATCAGGTTGTTGACGAACAGAGCAAGGTTCTTGTAGGCCCTGTGGACGTCGTCCCAATCGCCGATGGATGGGTCAGTGAACTTGAGCCACCCACGGCGCACGCCCATGAGCCACTCTTTGGTGAGAATGTCGGCAGCGTAGCGAGCGGCAACCCGCTGGGAGGCGTTCACTGGGCCTCGGCGAGGAACCTAGCAACGATGGACGCTGCCTTCATCCCTGAGAGGATCGTCCCGTCCTTCTTGTACCCGTCCTCGAGACCCGGCACGAGATACTGTCCTGAGAGCGTCGACGGCTCGTGTCCGACTTCCTTCGCCGTGAGCTCGAGAGCTTCCTTGAACTCATCCTTGAGTTGCTTCTCGCGCTCTTTCTTGTCCTCGGAGAGCTTGCCGCCCTTCGAACGAACCGTCTTGAGGTTCGCCTTCATCTGATCGTTGGCGTGATAGCCGCGGATATCCTTCGCCGTGATGTCGAAGTCCTTGAGGTAGGCGTTCACCTTGCCGGCGTTCACTCGACCACCGTCGTGGCAGAAGAGGTCCCCTTCCTTGCAGGCGTCGTAGGCCTTCTTCAGCGCCGTGAGGATTGCCTTGTCGGTGACGCTCTTCTTCTGCTTCACGCCCGACTTGCCGACGTACGAGATCGTTGCCTTGCCTCCGCTGAAGCTCACGTGGCTCTTCTGCCAGGTCGTGACGCCGAAGTGGGGCTTTCCGTCCTCGTTGTCCCCCTCTTTGGACTCTTCGTTCCCCACCCTCTCATAGGTGTGATCCATGAGCGCCACAGCGAGGGCCGTAAGGGCCGTCGTGGCGTCCGAGGACTTTAGGTCCTTCTTGACCTGCGCTCGAAGCTTGTGGATGCCCTTGCTGAGCTTCTCGAGCCGTTCAGCCTTCGCCTTGTTCCTCTGGGCGACCTGACGCTCACTGTAAAGATAGATGGGATCGCCCCCATTGGGGTTCTTCTTCTTTTCCTTGAAGCGGGCGGCAACCTTCTGAGCGAGGCTCATCACCCAAGGCTGCCGATAGAAGCCCTAGTGAGCCGGCCTCAGGGCCAAACTAAGGGTGGGGCTGAACTTTTGGGGGGCCCCCGTTGTACCTAGGTTGTCCGGTGTAAATCCCTAGGAACCCGAAAAATGCGAGCTCACACCTCTGGAACCATCACGTTCGGCCTCGTTTCCATCCCCGTCAAGGTCTACCTCGCGGCATGCGACGACCAAGGGATCGACTTCAACCTGCTGTCCAAGAAGACCGGCAACCGTCTGAAGCAAAAGTACGTCGATGCCGCCACCGGAGAGGAAGTGCTCCGTGAGGACATGATGAAGGGCCACGAGCACACCCGCGGCCAGTTCGTGACCTTCACGAACGAGGAGCTGAAGGAACTCGAGCTGGCGACCACCAAGGCGATCAACATCACCGAGTTCGTGGACGAGTCAACGATCCACGCGCTCCACGTCGAGAAGAGCTACTACCTCGGACCCGACAAGGGCGGCGACAAGGGCTACGTGCTCCTCAGTGAGGCCATGGCGGAGCGTCGCAAGGTCGCCATCGCGCAATGGGTTCACCACGGCAAGGGCCACCTGGTCGTCATCCGTCCGTACAAAGGCGGTCTCCTCCTTCAGGACCTCTGGTACGAGAACGAGATCCGGGATTTCTCCCAAATCGAAGTGATGGCCACGCCGATCAGCGACCCCGAGCGTAAGCTCGCTGGGCAACTCATCGACGCCCTCACCAGCGGCGGCTTCGATCCCAGCAAATACTCGGACGAGTACACCGAGGCGCTCTTGGAAGCCGTACAGGCCAAAATTGCCGGCCAGGAGATCACGATCCCCCACGACGCTAGCCCCGCAACTAGCTCGGTCGACCTCCTCTCCGCCCTCAAGCTCACCCTCGAACAAGCCAAAGCTCCCAAGAAGTCCAAGAAGAAGTAGGAACGGAAAATGGATCCGCGCCTGTCAGAAATTCAGCAACAAATCGGCGAGCTGAATCGTCGCAAGGCGTCGCTCGAGGGGTCGTGGCGAGAGATTCTTTGCGAGCTCGTCAACAAGGCTCTGGGACGCCAAGACCTAAAACCTCATCAGATTGATGAGGGCTCTTGGGTTTGCCCAGATCCGGAGGACAAGGATCCGAAAGAGGCCCCTTCTGGTCGATTCATCGACGGTCACTGGATTCCCGCCGACATGCTCGAACCTCAGAGCCCGACGGGCCGCTGCGTCTACATTCCCGCGGAGGAAGACGATATTTGTGTCTTCTGTGGGAACCCCGAAGAGCGCAAGTGATCCGTAACGGCTTCTCCTACCAAGTCGGATCCACCTGATGCCCAAATCTCAACCAACCCCCACGATCGATCTCCGTCCAATCACCAGGGACCCTCACCTCTGTAGGACCTCCGTCACTCTCCACTGGGATTGGGAGACGGAGTTCACCTGGATCATCGCCGGGCAGTGCCAGCTCCGGACCGACCGCAAGCCGGATAGTATCTCGCTCGACGCCAGGATGGACGGAGCGACCGATCGCGAGCACGATGCAGCCTACGCCTTCCAGCTCCCCATCATCGGGCATCGCTTCGAAGACGTGCTCTACCACGTGACGACTCTCACGGCGTGGATCAGTCCAAATGCCCTGAGCAATTTCCACGTGCCCGCATCGACCTTCAAGCCCAAGGGGTACGACCTCAGGAATCACCCGGAAAGCTACAATTGCGAGTCCTGCAAGGGCGACGACGCGCACATCATCGTGCCGTACTTCGTGCCGCCCGTCGACGCGGAGCTCTACAAGCTTGTCCGAGGCAAGCGGGTAACGATCAGGATCGGGCCCCCACACGAGGAGTGATGGAGGCCCTTCACCGGAGCTACCCACCGTCGTTCATGAGGTCGGTGTCGAAGCTTGAGTCGTCAGCGGGCTTACCCCGCTCGACTAGTTCATCGAAGAGCGCCTTCGGGTCAATCACACCCTCCTTGACCTTCTTCGAGAACCCCTCCTCGCTCGTGATAGCTGCCCAAGGCTCCTCGTGGGCTTCGTAGCGGGCCAGCACCCACTTGACTAGTTCGTAGGGCTGAGGGTAGCCCTCCAGGAGGGGAACGCTGAAGCCGGCGGCCTTCGTGTGGCCTCCTCCACCATGGGCCAGCGCAAGGTTCTGGCAATGGAAGTCCCCTCGGGACCTCGTGGAGAAAATCATCTTGGGCTGACCCGCTTCCACGAAGAAGGCGAGCCCGATGGTGAGGTCGTTCGACTCCCCCATGAGCTCGGCGGCGTCGCTTGTTGGCTTGAGACCTTCGAAGATCGTAACCCGGCGTCCCTTCCCGGTCGTGTACTTGAGCGAGCCGTCGATACACTTCTCGACGTGCTTGAGGTTGCGGTCGAAGAGAATGGGGCCGATCGCCAATAGTTCCGACGCCCACCTGTTCCACGGCGTCGCCTGCACCAACTCCCACGGCCAGAACCGCACCGCCTCGGCTTGCTCACATGCGGTTCGCCAGCGTGGGTCATCCTTCTGCCACGTGTCGCGGATGCCGGCGAGCGTTGCTAGTTCATAGAGCGTCCGTATGTGAGACCCTGTAGACCCCATCCATTTGCCGAAGTCCTCATCCCAACTCTTACGCCATTCAAGGATCCCTGGATCCTTGGCAATATCTTCCGGAGTGATCGCTCTACTGAGGGGGAGCCATACTTCGCGGAAGGCCAGAACTGCCCCGCACACACCTGGGTCTAGTTTCTCGTCCGCGTACGCCCCGAGACCCTTCTCGACGAAAGCCTTGGCAACCGTAGCCGCCGGACCTCCGTGATGGTCGAGCACGATTGCCCCCACGTCGATGAATTCTTGGATCCGCGTCCGATGCGGGGAGAAGTCGGCGAATAGTTGTCCGGGCTTTGCCGGCAGCGTCTTGTGAAGCTCGGTCTCGTACTGACAGAAGATGATCTTGGCATTCGGCAACGCATCGTGAAGGATCATCGCGCTGGCAACACCGTCCGGACAGTTGTCGTGGACGATGATCTCACTCACCGCCTGAAGTTTCGCTAGTTCGACCATTTTCTCCTACTTTCTCAGCAATCGCTTTGTAGACGCTGATGATATTGGGGACTGTTGCCGTGTCCCAATGAGACACCGGCTTGCCCCCGATCGTCCTGCCAAATCGATGCTGAATGCTCCTTGGGACGTGCACGATGGGCGCCATCACCCGAAGCTCTTTGCAGTAGGTCAAGTAGATGTGAATACAGCGCTGGAAGCAGGTCCCGTCGATGGCTTGCGCGTACCCGGCTGCCTTCACCAAGGTCCTGCGAAGATGCCGCGCGACTCTCTTGGCTCGTAGACGGTGCTCCCGTTTCTCTCTGAGATCCTCCTCGTGTAGGGCTTGAAGGGCCCCCGAGATTTGGTCCATCACACCCGCAATAGCACCTAGATCGCTCAAGAGACCTTGAGACCTTTCTTGAGCCCGTCCCGATAGATTCCCTCAAGCCTGAGCCAGTATTCTTTGGGAGCTTGGAGTGCCTCTGAGAGCTTCTCAGCCACGTCCTCCGTAATGACCCCCGTTCCCTCGTAGAGCTCGTTCAAGAAGGCCTCGGTGAAGCCTGTCGTGGTCAAGAAGTCCTCGAGCTTGACGTGCCCTTCGTCGATGTGCTCCTTGATGTGGCTCCCGGGCTTCGTTACCCAGTCTGGGTCGAACTCAGGGACGGGCTCAGCCTCACATAAGATGCCGGGGATCCCTGAAAAGTCCGGGGACTTCAGAAAAGCGTCGATGGCGATCTTGGTCGCCACCAAGGTCGAGAAAACCCGTGCCTCGAATCGGGAGGTCGTGTGCCAGCCCGATTCGTCGATGGTCAAGTAGCGGTACTCAGCGAGCAGCGGGTACTGGACGCGAACGCGAAAACCTCGCTCGCTCATAGCTAGTTCAGCAAGGCCTGTTGTTTGTTGCGGATCGCGTCGAACAGTTCATTCCGGTGCGTCGGCGTCACCACTCGATCGATGCGGGCTCGTTGCTCGATGTACCACTTGTTGAGCGATTCCCTCGATGTGAGGGCGTCGAGCTCGGCAAGAAGCCGTCGTTGATCCTCAACTTCGGTGAACGCCTTGGGAGGTTCCACGAACGATGCCGCCGCGACGGAGCGTTGCTCCTGAGGAATTTCCGCGACTCGCTCCTGGATTTCCGCGACCTTCCTCGCCGCATCAAGAGCCTTGGTTAAGACATCTCGAGCTTGATCGCCGGTCTCGAGGGTGCCCGCGAAAAAGTTGTCCAAGGTCTTCATCAGGGCCTCGAAGGCCATCGTGAAGACTTCGTACTGCATCTGGGTCTTGAGATGCGGCAAGTACATCCGAATGAGCGCGAGCATGTCATTCGAAGATGTAGGCTGCTTCTGCTGTGCTTCCTCGCGGATGGCGTTGAGATCAAGGTCAGGGAACGAAGCCCTCAAGAATTCCTCGCCACGGGGTTGTAGGATGAGAAGCAGTGCGAGGTTCTTGCGAGCTGTATTGTAGGCGTCATCGCCGTGCTCTCTTCGCACCGCCTCGAGGTTCTTCAAAAGCTCTGCTTGGTTGGTTTCCATCAGGACCTGCGTTTGGCCTTTGCTGTGAGAGCCGCTCGGTACCTGGCCGTGAGCTCTTCGACGTTGGATACACCGAGGTTGCGTAGATGATGCTGCGCGATTCCGCTCATCAGAGCCGGACCCGAGACGGGATCTGAAAGGATGCTCCAGCAGGGCTTGCAGTAGACGTATTCGTCGCGGGCGTCTACAACCTTCGCCTTTTCGTCCTCGGTCAAGACGAAGGTTTGGCTGCCTTCTTGGGAGGCATCGCGTCCGCACACACAGCACTGTTTCAAGGCTCGTTCCCCTCTTTCGGCAGCTCACGCCAGTCCACCCCCAAGCACTCTGCTGCCCTTTTCCCACAAGGCCGAGGAAACATGTCGTGGTAGTAGGATTCTACCCTCGCCTTGGCCCTGGGAGTTTTCGCCTCCGCGGCAAAGTGCTGGTACTCCGCCGTCACCAAGTAAGCGTGTTCGAGCCCAACCGGCTCGTCGTAACAACAAAGGTTCAAGGGTTCCCCTGTGACGGCGCTCACGGTCATGATGGGCGTCGGGCTTGACAAGAAGAACTTCCTGAGTTTTTCAATCACGAGGAACCTCCCAGAGGGCGTTTCCGGCATCCTCAAGGGCGAGCTCACCCCGTACGATCTTCTCACCGTAAAGGAGCGCGGAAGCGAGCGGGATCCGGAAGTGTTTGAGATGATGCTGCCGAAGGAGCTCCGTCTCAGGCACGGTCAGACTCTCGAATAGTTCCCGCTTGGGTAGTATCCCTGGACCGAGGGAATGCGGATGGCAGTTTTGCGGGTCCCCCAGCGAGACCGTAACCTGACAAGCAAATGGTCTCGCCTCGTAGGCTTTGCACAGACCCCCCTCGAGCAGAGGACAGGGTATCAAACTCAAGCTCCAAACGTCGAACGAGAGATTGTGCGTCTGCTCCGCGGCCTTCCTGATGCGATCTTTGAGAGGCCTCGTCCAGAGGGCGTTTGCATGCAGCCAGAGATACAGAGAGATCCCTTCGAACAACGTGACGAGCACCGGATGATAGCAGCAGTGATGACAACCCTTGCGACACGTGACGTTCAAGCCGTTCTCAGCAAGGCGCCCCTGAAGGCGATTCTTGTAGACTTCAGCTAGTTCGGTACGCGCGGTGAGAGCTCCAGCTACGGATCTCTCCACGAGGAGGGGGAGCCTAGTCTTCATTGAGGAGGTCATCGTCCATTAGACGATCAAAAGAACTTCGCGGAGGTTTTACCTTCAAAGGGTTCGCCACGCGATGTTTTCTCCTCTGAACCGTACCGAACGCCTGGGTGATGGAGATCCTACTGCGCGTTCCATCCCGATGGATCCCCACGAGGATCTCCCCCTGCCGAAGGCGAAGCTCCGGGTTAAAGAAAATGGAGCCCCCAGGACGTAGGAAGTCGCTAGGAACCCAATCCACGAGAGGCCCCAAGCTCATGGCACCTCTGGACACACTAACCAAAGGACCTGCCCGCGAATGGACCGGTCCTGCAACGAACGGCCAGTCCTGAGCCGGGTTGAAAAGGACTCTGAGGTCCTTTTCATCATCGGCTACCTCGACCTTCGTTCCATCAAACCTTACGAGCTGGCACGTTCGAAAGGTCGGCGAGTGACTCGCCACCTTCCATCGTGCCTCTTGGTAGAGGACGATGTCGCCAATTTTCACGTTCTGTCCGGCAGGCATGCCCCCTACGATACACGCCTGCCGGACAAGTCGGCTACGATAGAGCCGGAGAACTTTCGAACGGGTTGTCCCCGACCGAGGACGACCCGATGCCAAGGTCGGCCAGTTCAGCGTCAGTCACGCCGTTGGACAACGGCGGAGCCATCAACACGGGGGCAGGCTCTGACTTCGGCTCCGGAGCCGCTTCTTCGGTGTTTGGCGGGTCACTAGCTGGCGTTGACGCAGTAGCCTCCGAAGATTCGACCGCGGGCTTCGCAGCCGCGGCTTTCTTCGATTTGGCAGCGGGCTTTGCCGCTCTTTCTTCAGTGGCTGCGCTCGGCTCCTCGCTAGCGACCCTTTCGCCTTTTCCCGAGTACTTCTCCGGGTGCAAGACCTTGTACTTGCCGCGAGCAGGACGCTCGAAGACCGTGTCCATGTTGTTGCTCAACATGTAGCTGATGTACGCGGGGAGGTTTGAGGCCTCGGGCAACCAGCCTTTCTTCTTGAGGCCCTCGATGATGCCGGAAGCATCCATCGTCTCCTTGCCCATCACGATCGCCATCGCGTCGAGCAGCTTCGGACGATCCCCGCGCGCTACCGCACGGCGACCCTCGGAGATCTTGCTCGATCCCTTACCCTCTTTCACCGCAGCTTTCTTCGCGGCTGCCTTTGCGGGCTTCGCTTTCGGCGCTGCCTTCGCTGCTTTTGCAGCTTTGGGAGCCTTGGCCGGCTTCGAGGCTTTGGCCGCCTTCGCAACCTTGGCGGGGGCCGCGCCACTCTTCTTCTCCGACGATCTCACGTTGTAGACGTGGTTCGCCGTGAGCTTGATGCCCTTCTTGGCTGCCGCCGCGACCACCTCCGCAGCCGGAGCGTCCGGCATCGAACGGATGAACTCGGACTTCGCGCCGAACTTGCCCTTGGCGACGGCCTCGGCAACGGCCTTCACTTTGCCCTTGGCTTTGGTCTTGCCGTTCGGCTTGACCACGGGCGTGGCACTCGCCTTCGTCGACGCACCGCTCGTCGAGTGCCCGTTGGAGCGAAGCTCCTCACGGATCACCTTTCGAATCACGGGTTCGAGCAACGAAGCGAAGACGCCCTCGATTGTCTGGGAACTCATATATGGGTCTCCTTCACATCTCGGTCTTACGACCGTTCTCAGTCATACACCAACTTTAGGGACGGGATCAACCCGACCCCAAAAATATTCTGAGGACTCTCGCCTGTTTTGGGGTGAGACCCTGCTCTTTGAAGTTGTCATAGTAGCACTGCCGAACCTGAAAGCAGGTGGCCACAACACCAGGACCCGCCTTCAACCCCTCACAACGCTGACATACGGAAGTCCCGAAATTATGCCGGAATCTTGTTCGGGCGGCCTCTAGAACGGCCTCTTTTGAGAGCTTTAGAAGCCCCTGCATCAGCTCCCAAACCTTGGCAGGGTCCCCCGCCTGGAACGCCCGCGCTAACTCGTCCTCTAAGGACTCGACGTCGCTTGGACGGGGAATTCCCGATCGATGTCGTTCTCCCCGATGATCCCCATCCTCTTCAGGACCTCGGCGGCCCTCCCTTGAGAAAGGGCCGCCCGGAGAGCCCCGACCCGCCGGTCCTGTGCCTTCTCCGCTTGCTCGAGAGCCCTCTTCAAGAGGCGCTCCCACTCGATCGGACTCCTCGAAGGGGCCTCCAGAGGTTGCCCTAGGATGCGGGTTCTTGCCATTCACGTTCTCTCACGTTCTTGGAGGACCTCTGCCCGGATGCGTGCTTCGGCTTCCCGAAGATTTTCGTCCGGTTTGGCTCCCACAAGAAGCCGAAGGAAGACCTCGCGCTGAACCTCGAGCTCTCCCGAGAGCCTCTCATAATCACTGACGAGGCGCTCCACAAGAGTGTGGCTCTCACGTATCAGCCCTTCAAGCTCCCCGAGCTGGGTGAGCCCCCCAAGCCCTTGTATCTGCTCCACCGCCTTCAGAGCCTGGGCAAGATGCGCGGCTGCCTGAGGCTTCCCTTGGAGCCTCTTGAGACGTCGGGCCGCACTCATTGAGCGAACGGAGGCTGGCCTCGGAAGAGGGAGTAGAAAGGAATCGAGGTCGCGTTCGCGTTGACCTCCTTCTGAAGCTTGTCCCCCTCCTCGCCCGTTGGAAGCAACGGCACCGTACGGGCGAGGTTCCTCAAGTACTCGTTGCTCGTCACCTTGAGCAGGTCGTCCTTGGCCCTCTGGCTCCGCTGGAGCGAGTTGATGACCTGACACTCTTCCATCGTGTCCAGCATGCAGATGCCACCAGTCCCGTTCTCGGCAACGACGCCTTCGACCCAGATGTTGTCTCGTCGGTCGAGATCGCAAAGCGTCGCATTCACCGGCGCACAAACGGTCGGACACACCCCGCACGAGCAGGGCGTCTGGTTGCAGCACGGGCTGACCGGCATCACCGAGGGAGCGTTACAGTTGCAAGGCGTTTGGTTGCATCCACAAGATGACATGGTCAGCCTTTCACCCAATCCATTTGAAATACCAGAACTTTTTCCGACCCGTCTTCGAACGTGAGTCGAGTCCGACAGTACATGTGCTCGCCCCGCCTTCGGAGATCGTGGCCCATCGAGACCGGATGAGAGAGCTCTTGGAGGCACCTCTTGGTCGCCTCCATCAGGTCGTTGGCGTCTCGTGTGAGGATCGCCCCTGAAATCTCTTCGTCGGTTAGGTCTGGAGAATCCTCCTCGGAAGGTCCTTCCAGCGGGTCTAGTTGTAGCATCGGCCCTCGCTACTTGATGATGGGCAGACTTCTGGTCGTGTTCCGCTTTTTCGGAGCGGTACTGCTGTCAGCAGCATAGCAGTTATGGCTGGCTAGGCCCCCAGCAAAAAATGTGCTGGTTGAAGTTTGGATGTCGATCACATCACATACGGGCCCATTCTCCTTAGCCTGCACAGGATCCTCGGAGGCTACAAGCGCGGCTCCGTTCCATTCAGGAGCCTTTCTAGTCAAAGCCGGCTGAACAGTCGAAATGAACCGTAACCGATCACGCAGGTGCCCCGTGAGCCTGCATGTAGGGGTTGCTAAGGAGTAGCTTTCAATCTCGAAATGAAAACCAAGCTTTGCGCCGTAACTTACCACACGCCTCAGAACGTTGGGATCCTTCTGGCTCATGCGCAAGTTGCTTCGGGCTTCACACGATCCCTCGGCGTCATAGAAACCAGCCAAAAATCCCCGCCGATACTCTTGGCTGTCTCGTTCTTGCAGGGCCCAGTCTGAGATGGCTTCGAGCTTTCTGAGGGCCCTGACTTCAACCTTCTGCATCAGGGTCGAGCTGTTAGGGCCAGGATCGAAGGGCCGTATGTGAGCTTCCACACCCATCGAGGCAAGGTAGCTAACGAGCCTACCCAAAGGCTCCTCGTCCTTGTGGGCAACTCTCCAATAGGCTTGCGGAAATCCACGTTTTTCACTTCGCTGCCCCGCCTGGTAGCGCATGGTTCCATCCCCCAAGGTCATTCCTGCCAAGTAGCCGATGCGATAGTCCTCCGAGATCGGCAACTCGCGTACCATCCCGATCTGTTTCAACCGACTGGGGTGAGTATTGTTATACCAGAGCCCCCTGGTGCTTCTCCACTGACCGCGGTCATTCAGCCACCCATGCTCCGCAGTAGTAAGGACATCACTCTCCTCTGTGACGATTCGTATCCCTGGCTTTCTCGCCCACGTCACTGCTTCCACCACGGACTCACGGAGCTTTCTCGCCCCCAAGCCTGAATCTGTGGGGAATTCATCGAACCCCACCAAGCGATCTCCGGTCTGAACCTCTCCAATAGGGCGCCAAACCATGTCGGAGTACAAGATCGGCGTGTCCGGACTCAAGCAGTAGGAACACCCCATAGTACACGATTCGTTGACCGTGAAGGGGTCGACGACAACACTACATCCGCATTTGTCGCCCGGCGTCAGCGGAACGCCTGGGATCGTGAAGTCCTCGGGAGGAGAGCAGACTCCAAGATCCAGGTTTCGATGGAGGCGCTCCCCCGAAAGCAACGCACGGTCGTCGTGGCAGAGCCAGAGCTTGATCTTGTAAAATGCCGCATCTTCGGCAAATTGCCTCAGCACACGGACCTTCTCGGCCGCCGTTCGCGTCTCCGGCAGGAGGTCGTTCTCTTGAAGGAACGTCACGAAGCACTTCTGAATCCCGGCATCCCCTGCCATCGCGGCAATCGCACGGAATCGTTGCTCGACGTCATGTAAGATGGGCACTGGCGTGAATCGCCAGGTCACATTCTCGGGACCGAAGACCTTGGACACCTCACAAAGTAGCCGGGCTCCCTCGTAGAGGGATGGGGCCCCCTTCTCGACCTCACCCCACCCCGTAACCGTCACGTGGACTTTGATCTGGAATGCCTTGAGCCGGTCCGCGTCGGCGAGCAGATTCCTCGGATCTTTGGTCCAGAAGATGAGCCCGAGGGTGTCCTCAGGCCGAAGCGACCAACGAGCAGGGACCGACGTGCGCTGGTCGATAGCCACCATCCACCCTTGCCGGAGCTGTTGCCGAAGCCACCCCCACTTCGCAGCCGGAACGTCCGTCCACCGGCTCAAAGAATAGGGGATGTTCTCGGATCGTCCGCTCAGGGTGATGGGCACCCCTAGATCTTACACCAAACCCTTGGTACGGACGATCCGGGCGGCTTTTTGCTCGATACTCTTGAGGTGGCGCTTCGTGGCAACGACCCACTTCCCAAGCTCGTCCGCCCATCCCTTGAGGGCGTCCACGCTGTAGGAGATGCCCTCCCTCCCCGTATTGGGATTCTGAGCAAAGTCGATGTCGCTGATGGCCTGCTCCACGGTCGCCTTCCTCGGTACAAAGAGGATGTTCCGGGCCTCATTTGCCAGACTCGAGAGCGCGACCACGTCGAGAGAGACGTTGTCGAGCGCCTCGTCGACCTCCTGAAGCTCTTCGATGGAGGCTTCGACCGCCTTGAAGAATACGACCGGACGGTCTTGCCAGACGCGAGACCCCCCGAGAGTTTGGGAGTCCGCCTTGGCGGCGATCAACATCCGCTGAAATCCTTTGAGCGTGTCTGAGACGCCGTCCAACGCCGTCTCAGCCTTGGCGATCAGAGCTGGGAATTCAGACGCCTTGGAAGCCGCGGTCTTCACCGAGCTCTTGGAAGCTCCTTCGGCTGCCTTGGTCAGGACCTCGCCCATGTCTTCATCGCTGAACGCCTGGAGTTCCTTGGCGACGCTTTGGGCGACGAGAAGAGCAAACGCTTCCTCAGGGTCCTTCGGCCCTTTCTTATCTTCTCCGGCAAGATGCATCAAGCCATGCCCGATGTGATGAACCTCTTGAAGCAGATGTACGTGCTCGAGGGACTTCATCGCCGCCTTGAGTGCCACCTTCTGAGCCATGCCCTTACCAAGGGCCGCCGCCCCTGCAAGCACACCGGTCGAGCTCAAGGCCGCCGCCGCAATCGCAACACCCATGTGAATTGCGACCGTCTTCAGAACCTTCTTCTGGTGAGCGTCGATCTTCCCACCCTTTGCCAGATGTGCAATCGCCTCGCCAGCTTCCTTGAACTCGTGAAGTTCGTGCTTGACCGTGTGTAGCACCCGCTTGGCATATGTTTGCGGGGACTTCAGGATCGCCTTGCCCGCACCTTTCAGGATCTGCTGACGGTGCTTGGGGTCCGATACAAAGCGCTGGGTCTCCTTGCTGGTGGTGCTGAGAAACGCCCGGGCACCCTCGGATAGCCGCTTCAGGAGAGGCTTCTTCGGCTCCTGAGGGGCTTGATCCTGCCCCTTAGCGGGAGCTTCGGGCTTCGTTCCCATCTCAGGCTTGCCCTTCCCCTGAGGCGCTCCCCCTTTGCCCTTGGGAACCTCCGGCTTGCCTTTGTCCTCACCGCTCGGCTTCTTGGGATTCTTGACCGTGTGCTTGGCCGGATCCGCTTTGGGGTGCTTCTTGAGGTAACGCTCGAGATCCTCTTGGTTCTCGTGCTGAAATCCTGCCTTGAAGCGAGCGACGATCGTACGCGAAGCAGCCATCGTTCAGTGCCAGCTCGAAAAGCGGGTCTTGTACGGGATCTTCTGCTTGTTGAGCCAATCCGAGAAGTCCATCCAGGTGAGGCCCTTCAACGCATTGGGGTCCGCTTTGAGAATGAGGAAGCACTTACGGGCGGCCGTCGGGCTGCTGGCTTCGTAGTACGTGTAGTGCGGGTCGGCTTGCTGGAAATCCGAGTTGGGGGAGTAGGCCTTGAAATTCTCCCAAGAGACCTTCACCGAGAAATCTTTGCCCTCGACCGTGAAAGGCTCCACACCCTCTGGGATCACGTTTAGGTAGAAGACTTCCTTCTCGTACCAAACGATGTTCTTGACCCAGTCGGACTTCTCGAGAAGTTCCTTCTCGTCTTGCCTCTTTCCGTTCTTTGTCCGGTCGTACGCCTCAGCGTACGCTTCCATGATCTTCTTCTTGATGGCGCTGTAATCGTCCGACGGGGACAACTTCGCGAACATCAGAATGTTGCCCGGGATCCACATGTCGAAGTACCCGTGCGCCGAGGGGTTCTGAAGGTCCGCCGAACGGAGCTTCTTCTTGCCCTTCTGCGGCAGCTCTTCGAGGAGCCACGTCCCCCGGCTCCATTGAAGCCGGGCGTTCTGGCCGATGAACTTGTCGTCCCAGTTCGCCTTGGCCGCTCGGTAAAGGGCCACCACGCGGTGAACCTGCTTGGCGTGCTTCAAACGCTCGACGACCTTGGAGGCCGCAATCTTGGGGTCTGTGTCCATTCGGAAGAGCTCTCCCTTCCCTACGGACCTGATAAATGGACTAGGCCGTCGCCGCTTCGGGTTTCGGCTCCCGAACCACAATCGCCTCACTTCCTTTGGTCACTACGTCTTCTGTGATGCGGATCGCCCGGACCTCAGGGTCGCTTGGACTCTCGTAGGCGTAGTTCTTCAGGACCCTCTCGACGATGCTCCGAAGCGCGCGAGCACCCGTCGGACGACTCTTGGCCTCTCGGCCGATAGCCAACAAGGCCTCCGGCTCGAACTCGAGGGTGATCTCGTCCATGCCGAAAAGCGCCTGGAACTGCTTCACCAGAGCGTCCTTCGGCTCGGTGAGGATCTGGACCATCGCCTCTTCGGTGAGCGGCAGAACCGAGGTGTGAATAGGGATGCGCCCCAGAAGCTCAGGGATGATGCCGAACTCCAGGATGTCCACCTCTTCGATCGCCTGGTAGATCTCGGTATCGGTGAGCTCTCGGCGTCCTTGGGCGCCGAAGCCCATCCTCGATTCCTTGTTGATGCGTGCCTTGACGATCTCTTCGATACCGGCAAACGACCCCCCAAAGATGAAGAGGATGTTCTCGGTGTTGACCATGTCGTACCCGCTTCGATCAAGCCTGGGAACCTGTACCTTCGACCCTTCGATCATCTTCAACAGAGCTTGCTGCGCACCTTCACCGGAAACGTCGCGATAACCTGTGGCGCCTCGCCCCGACTTACGAGCGAGCTTGTCCCCTTCGTCGATGAAGATGATCCCCCATTCGGCACGCTCGATGTTTCCGTCAGCAGCCGCTATGAGCCCTTGGATGAGGCTCTCTGCATCGTCCCCAACGTACCCGGCGGATGTGAGCTTTGTCGCGTCCCCCACATAGAGGGGGACCCCGAGATTTTTGGCAATGGTGCGCGCGAGCTGCGTTTTGCCGCAATTGTGAGTGACCGTGAAATCGTCCAAAAGGTAGCGATGATCCCCGTCGAGCGTGAAGCCGTAATACTCCTCAGGAGGCAGAGTTCGTGTTTCGAACCCTGTTCGGAGAACATTCTTCGTCGACAGGCGCTCAGGAGCCTTCTTTCTAGCTACTTTGGTTGGGATCTGTCGGACATCCCCTGAAATGCAGGTTCTGTAGTAAACCCCCTCAGTCCCGTTCTGCGAAGATTTGGTGCAAGCCACGGGATAAGCTGCGAACCCTAGGCTTCTGGCGATGAAAGCCACATCCTCAACGAGCCTCTTTGCCTTGCTCGTATAATCAAACATAGCTCCGTTAGCACTAAGAGACCCGTCCGTGTCCATCAGACCCGCCAAAATTGCAAGGCGATCTTGACGCGACGCTGTCTTGTATATGTGGGGTATGAACTTGTGCTCACAAGAAACAAGAAGATCGAGGTCTGCCAAACGCGAGGATATTGGATTCTGTCGAGACTCAGCGTTGGAACCCCCATGAGGTCCCGAAATGGCGTATCTTGGGCAGGCCCCCTCGTCGTAATGATAGAGTGCGACTCTAAGTTCAAATTTTCTTGCTTGGGCCTCTACTTCACAGAGAATCTCTGGGTCCTCTGTAGTGATTACGGGAGGGGACCCCAAGGATCCGTCCCCAAGAAGAATCCCCAAAAAGTAAGCATCCAGCGGGAGTTTGCGGGGAGTGAGAAAGTCCACTGGGGCTCTGAATAGCTTGTGCGAGTGCTTCTGCGTCCCCGACCACCCAAGCCACTCCAACACAGGCACATCTTTCACTTCATCGGCTGAACGATACCCCGACCCGCCGTTGTAGAATGTACGCACCAGCGTGAGTATGTGCCCCTCATTGACCACCCAAGGGGCCCCTTTATTGGGAATGACCTCGACCATCGCCTCGACCCCGCGGTGGAGATGTGTGACGTTTCGAGGCGTGCTGTCGGGCCCCATGAGCTGATCCCCAACTTGTATGTCTTCGTCGGCTTTGTGCGTGCCGTCGAACATCAACACCTTCTGCCCTTTACGATGGCAACCGGTTGGACCCATCAAGAGGATGTTACTTTTTTGGATCTCGACCTCGAGAACAAGACCCTTTCGGACGGCCTCGCGACGCTTGTAGTGGTTGTAAACCGCGACAGAGATGTCTTTTTTCGCCTCCTCTTGGGCGATCACGTAGCCATCGAGGTGTCGCTTGATCTCCTTGGGTTTCTGAAGAGGTTTCTCTTCCTTGCCGCCGACCCCCTTTCTGTCCTGTCCCAGGGCTTGCGCCGACCCCATGATGCAGCGGTCGCACAGAAACACCCCCTGCTTTTTGGGGGACTCTATGAGCTTCTTTGCTTCGTTTCTCGGGCGGTCACAAAACGCGCACTGATCCATTCCCCAGATCATACACCACCCTCACCCCTGGGCCGCCCCCGGATCCTTTTCTTAGACCCCTCCAGGCATGAAGCTTCAGAGGCGTCAGGCTCGAAAGCTAGCGGCCCGGTGGGCGCTCCAACAGGCCCTTGGGGACTGGCAACCCCCAATCCCTAAGGAAGCCCTGGACTATTTCCACGGGATCAAGGTCGCCTACGCTCCAGACGCCCCCTTCGCGGAAGACCTCAACACAGCCCGGGAATCGGTAGCCATTCTGCTTCCGAACGTGCTCGCGGCCCTACGAAAGAAGATGGGGGACCGCTACTCGCTGAACGCTTCAACGGAAAGCCGAGGGAAGGTCTTCTACTTCTTTGCGCCTCCCCAGCCCGTGGACTCCTTCAACCTCACGCTATCCGTCACCCCAGCGCATCAAGCCATCCTAGTCTTCGGCTACACCCCCATGAAGGTCACCGGCGGCCTCGACTTCGCAAACATGAAGACGAAGTCCGCCCACTCTGAGCCAGACATGGCAGGCCTCGCACTCATGAGGCTCGTTCGTGCTCTGCTGGTAGAGATCTAGGGTCTAGCTCCGTAGCGGGCCCTAGCTTCATCGAACAATTCTCGTTGCTGAGCGACCTCAAACTCGTCGGCACCTGGGTAGGAATGAATGTGCCTGGAGATCTCCGGGTTCCTACACACCACTTGATAGTTTGTGAAGACGTGGAGGTCCGCTCCTCGCAGGACGTTGTCGATCACCCATTGGAGATTGGAAAGCTCGCGTAGAGGCAGGCCTCCACGCCAAATGACATTCCCACGATCATCCACGACAACCACTAGAGCACCTCGCCCGTAGCGACGTAACGGTTGCCGCTTCCGAAGGAATGCCCCGCAAGGGGTTCCCAATCGGTCGCCAGCAAGTCCTCACCGGTCAGCTTGTACGTGAAGGCGTCCTGCCAGCGGATCCATGTCACGCCCGTCTCGCGGATGTAGGCACGGTTGTCGTTGGCCTTGGACTCCTGAAGCGCCTCGATGATGGTCACATCGCTACGTACACCGGTCAGAAGCAGTCATGGCACGTCAGCGTAAACGATGCAGGGCTCATTCCATTTGAGCCCGTTGCAGTGTACCTTACCTTCGGGCTCGATGATGCAAATCCCGCCGTGCCCGAAGTCGTTGTGGACTTCGTGGCCGTAGCGATTGCTGACAACCAGCCAAGTGCGGTTCTCCATAGCAAACCTCATCCACGACGCGCTTGGAAAACCTCCGGCTCCGAAATTCGAGCTGAATGCAACGATGTCCGCGTCACCCTTCTCGTAGAAGTCGTTGAGCCCCGTCCCTTTGTCGCCCTTGTCTCGCACGTCACGACAGATGAGGAGGCCGATGCGCTTGCCCATGAACGTCGTGATGGGAGGGCTCGCGGTTCCGGGAGTGCTCCATAGCCAGTCATTCCCGAAAGGGTTGATCTTCCGATAGCTCACGAAGCCATCGGGCTTCAAAAGCACCTGGCTGTTGTGAAGTCTGTTCTCCTTGTTGACGTCCGCGATCTCTATGACACCCCAGACGATCGCGACGCCATAGCGGTCCACGATCTTCTTCATCGCGAACATGGAGCTCGGAGGATTGGACCTCGAGTAGCCACTCTCGAACCCAGAGATCTGCTCGGCATAGGGCTTCGCGTCTTCGTAGGACATGAAGCTGTACCCGCTCAAGCAGAGCTCTGGGAGAACGATGAGCTGGGCCCCCGCTTCAGCCGCCGTTGTCGCCAGGGCTACCGCGGTCTTTAGGTTGGCCTCCCTATCCTTGAAGACTGGGGCGTATTGAACAGCGGCCAGGCGCATGCCTTAGGAGAGCCATCAAAAGAAGCTCTATACCCGCATCAATTCCCGATACTTGTCCGACCCAATGACCTGTGACGGATGCTTGCCGGCAGGCTCCGAAGGGTGCGCAAAGTCCTCCGTGTAGGGAGTTGTCAAAGCATCCAACTCCTCTTTGGTTCGTGGCAGGACGACCAGAACGTACCCTTCCCCATCGTTCGCGTAGGCCGACATGGACGAGGCCTGGCCTGTCACCAAAGCGGCATCGATGGCGTCTCGTAGGGCTTGGAGGGCGTCCAGCGTCCCGACCACCCAGGCGTCGGTGTGTTGTGAGGGCTGCGCGTACAGATGTAGGAACATCCCAACTATCTACACCACCCGCCTCACGAGATGAACTGACGCTCCCAGAACTGTACTCCCGGGCCTCGGTAGATACGCTTGATCCCAGGATCGCCAGCCATGGTCATGGTGACGATGTCCACCCTGCGAGGCTCCGTTTTCGGGAACGTGAGCACGTACCCTCCCCCGCTTTGTTGGATGACCCCGCGTTCCAAGGTTTTGAGGGTGTCGGTGAGAGCCCTGCTCTCGAACCGGAACCTTATGAATCGCATGCGACCAAGGGTGAGGATCCCTAGAAGCTCGAGGGACTTGAAGATATGCCCCTGTGTGTTTGCGGTCTGCATGATGTAGCGGATGGCTTCATGAGGTCCCTCACCATCCTTCAATTCTACTGCTGCGAATGCCACACCCTGTGATACACACAAGAGCAACATGGACTCCGCGGACATCAAACACTTTTTGAACTGGCTCGAGATCCGAGAGCGCTGTGGACAAGATGGGGGTGACGCTCTCCAGCTCCGATGCGACGCGGATCACTCGTCTCTACTGCGTCGGCTGTTGAAGGGCAAGGAACCGCTGCCCGAACCCCCTCCGCTCGCGATGAGCTATCCGTGGTACGAGTTGATCGACGAAGGACGAGCAGAGGCCTTCGAGGTCTACCTGGTCGGTGAAGACCACGGATTGTTTCCGGCAGGCACGCTCATCATCGAGCAGTCAGCGTGGACTGTCCTAGAGACCCTAGGGCCCGATAGTTGGGTCGCGACGTACCGAGTTCCTGACGAGAAAGAGATCCAGGAGCTTCGTCGCAAACGGGAATGGCAGAACTACAAGGGCATCCCCAAGAAGCTCTCAGACTCTCGATGGAAAGTCTACACTCCGGGACCTCATCCGAAGATCCCGGAGCGCAAACAATGGATCGTGGAGCGAGCCTAGCGCTACTGGTCGAGGCCCAAGAGCAGATTCGCTTGATTCCCCTGAGGCAGTACGAGCGTTTTCTCCGGTAGCTTCCCGTCCCATTTCAGACGGGACTGCGCGTTCATGTACTCGATCTCGAGACGGACCTTGGCCACCTGGGCTTCCTTGGCTTTGGCGAACTCCGCGGCGGCATCCGCTTCAGCCTTCGCTTTGGCGACGATCTGCTTGTTGCGTTCGTCCTGGGCTTCCTTGTCCTTGCGAGCAACCTCGATCGACATCTCGGCGTTGGCCGTGTCGTTGATAGCTTGCTGGATCCGATCATCATCGTAATCGAAGCCACCCGCGCTACCCACGTTCGAGATAGTGATGACACCGGCGAAGACTTCACTACCTTCTGCCCAGCCCATGGTTAGATCTGCACTGTTTGATTTCGGGATCCGTCGTAAAGCCGCCGGACTTGCCAGATACTGATCACCCCCGTTCGTCGCACCTCGCTCCGGAGTTTGTCTCTAGCCAAGCGGGGGTCACTCGAGCACAGCCTCCTAGTGGACTCTTCCCGCAAGCGCGTCTCGATGGCCTCATCCAAAATCGCTTCGATCGAGCTCTGAGTGTCCACCGGTAGGTGGTCGCCTTGCAGAAATAGTTTTGCGTTAAACATCACGTTCCTTTCGCTTGGCATGCCAAGCTTTCACTGCTTCTGAAATTCGCCTCTTTGTCTCCAAAGATCTCTTGGATCCTAGATGAGCCGCCCTCACTTTGGCCACCCGCTCTGGGGGTAGGGTTCTTCCTGTCATGGCTTTGCGCATCTTTTCAGAAAATTCCAAAGATCGCTTCTGACCTCGACGAGCGGCCGCGGATTTTTCAACCGACTTAGGATCCTTCTTTCCTCGTCGTCTGGATCTCTCTTCTTCGGACTGCTTTCTGCCAGTGTTAGCAGATACGATCTTAGCGGTTTGCTCGGGAGTGTGCTTTCTTCCTAGATGGGCCAACCGCATATTTTCTCGAGCCTCTGGGCTGGCTTTTTGTCCTTTGCGGAATGCGCTGATTCTAGCACGCTGCTCTGGAGAGAGTGTTCTTCCAGGAGTGCCGTCACCACCATCGGTTAGGTTTGTTAGTTTATCCGACCTGTAGTGAGCTATCCATTTTCGTTCCGAAACGTCGTGCCCTGTGTCAAACCCTGTATCGACGATAGCCATCACAGGGTTAAGACCCTTAGCAAGGATCATTCTTTTCCAGTTGCCACATCTAGTACGATCCTTCCCGTTTCGTGCATCTCGGATATGCCAACGTAGGCGTCTGGCTGGGTTGGTGGTCCACCCAACGTAACGCACTACGCTGATATCCCGTGGGTCGTGCAACGTGTAGACGAACCACCTCACGGCTTACACTTTCTCCTCGACCTCTTTCATTTCGACCTTGCCTTCGAGCTTCTGTCCATCGATGTCGATCGTGAGAGTGGTTTGATCCAAACTGGAAAATTCGCTGAACCAGACTTGCCCGACGATCACGCCGAAACGGATCTGAGCCGTCTGGAAGAGGAGCTCGCGGACCTTCTTCGTAGCCGTCTTCTGCTGTCCGTCGAGCCAGCCTTCGAATAGCGCGTCCTGCTTCGTGCTGTTCTTGTAGGTCGCGCTGTCGAGGAAGTCTTCGACCTCTTTCACGTAGGGAGCCATGAGGGCAGCACTCGGCGTGAGCTTGCCCTTCGTCATCTTCTCCTTGGCTTCCTTGAGCGACGGTAACGACGAGAGGCCTTTGAGCGAGACCTTTTGGACCTTGCTCATGTAGAAGTCGGTCGCCTCCGCCTGCACGCTCTTCGGGCTGAACCCGGAGTAGTCGGTGAGACCTTGGTCCTTGAGCCAGTCCGCTTGCTCCTTGCCATACAGCTCGGCGAAACCCTCACTCTTCCTCGGGAAGCGTTCCTTCTTGTACGTGTTGTAGACCTTCTGTGCCGCCCGGGCTTTGCAGAGGTCGTACTCGAGCTCGAAGAGCTTCTTCGCCGAAGCCTGCTTCACCATGTTGCGGTTGATGATGGGCAGGTTCTTGAGATCGAAGACGACCGCGACCGAACGACCATTGCTCGCCTTGGCTGCTCGAACGCGGGCCTCTTCCGCGGTCTCTCCATCAACGCCCGTGATCGTCTCGATGGGCATCCCCTGGTCCTTGAGGGCCCGAATGGTGCCAGCGGTGAGCTTCACCGGAAGACGCTCGAGGTTGACGAGGCCGTCTTTGACGACCGTGTAGTTGCGGAAGATGAACGTGTCCATCACGCCCGGGATCTTCTCGAGCGTCGGTTGCCCCTTGGTGCGTCCACTGATATCGACCTTACCGGTCTTCCTCACGAGGAAGCTGACGTTCGGGCGCTCTTCATTGTACGTGAGAGAGCTGATCGGGTAGCCGTCCTCATTCTTGTCGGCCTCAAACTTGAGGGCCGGAGCCTTGTTGGCCGTGACCGCCGCGATCCTGTCGGTAAGCTCCTTGATCTTCTTGGCATCCCGGGTCTTGCTCATCTCTTCGGTGAGCTTCTGAATCTCTGCCTGCTCTTCGGCATTCAGAACCTCGCTCGAGTCCACACGACCACGACCGATGCGTGAGTACTTGAAGTCCTTGCTGTCGAGCAGGATACGGTTCTCTTCGTCACCAGCGAGGACGCGAAGGAGATCGAGTACCGTGAAGGCATCATCCTTCGGAACCTTCTTTGGATCGTAGCCGTTGACGAACTGGAGCTTCACGTCGAAGGCCGCTTGCTTCGCTGCCTCCATGAACTCCGAGTACCTCTGCTTGCCGAAGCAACCGGAAAAATCGTCTATCAGACGGGTATCCCCCAACACTCGAAGAAGAGGGAGCACAACATCAGGCCGCATCCGCTGGCTAAACAGAGAAACGGCAGCGTACGCGGCAGAGATCGGGTCAGTCATGTTTTTTTACCTAAACCTTTGATTACCCATGCTGGGCATGATTCAACGATGTGGAATTTGTGCTCAGACCGGACACAAAAGAACGACCTGTCCAACAACGGGACCGTCAGACGCAACAGGGCTTAGAAGGTGCTCGCACTGCAAGGAATGGAAGCCTGAGGAGGCCTTCTCCATCAGCAACAAGCGTAAAGGCACTCGTCTGAGGTTTTGTAGTGTGTGTATGCGTCCCTATCGAAAGTCTTGGTACGCGAGGCACAAGAATGAACAGGTTGAGAGGACCTCTAAGACCAGACAAGTCAGAAAGGCCGCAGCCCGGAAATTGATTCGAGACTTGAAGTCTAACCCTTGTGCTGACTGCGGAGGCCGGTTCCATTGGACTCAAATGGATTTTGACCACGTAAAGTCGGACAAACTAAAGGACGTAGCTCGCATGGTCCAAACGCCTTACAGTGTTGCGAAGCTTCTTACTGAAGTAGCTAAATGCGACTTAGTTTGTGCGAATTGTCATAGACTGCGCACCTGGAAACGGTCTGGAGGGTCTACCTTATCGCCGCAGCTTTAGACAGAGCCTCCAAGGTGCCCGCGTGACTGCCAACCTTGTTAGGAGAGAGGTACCAGAACTCCTTGAGATCCTCGGGCACCTTGACGCTGCCGCCCTCGACCGCGAACGTGATGAGGTCGCCGTCCACCAGGCTGTAGACGAATCCGCCGATAGGATCCCCTTCGACCTTGACCTCGATACGAGGAGCTCCGGTAGGCTTCTTCTGCATGACCGCTTCGAAATTCGGAGCGTACGAGTCGAAGTCCTGGGCGAAGATCGAGACGCCGCCGCACTTCTCGGCCATCGCCGTGAGCAACGGACGGTCGGCGTAGTAGCCGTACTCGACGAACGTGGCCGAGGAGACCTTCTGCCCGGCCTTCTCGACGGCCTTCAGGATGTCCGCCCGGTTCCACTGGTTGTCACAGCCGTCCGACATGAAGAAGAGGCTGAAGACCCCCGAGGGATTGCCCTTCGAGACCTTATCGACGAGCCCCGGGACGAGCTCGAGAGGCTCCTTGAATCCCGTGAGGCCAACCGGCTTGAGCCAGCGGTCGATCGCGTTCTCCACCGCCTTGAGGTCTCCGAGCGTCGCCACCGGCTCCCCCTCGAGCAGGACACCACATTGGCCGCGCCCACTGAACCACACGACGCTGATCGTGTCCTTCTCCTTCAGGAGCTTCGGCATCTTCTTCTTGAGCTGCTCGCGGATCTTCGGCAGATCCCAGCTCATGCTGCCGGAGCAGTCGATCACCAGGACGTGGTTGGTCGGCAACTCGACGGCGACCGTCTTCGGTTCATCCTTGGCAACTTCCTGCCGGATGATGTGGAGCTTCGGGGTAACTTCGTAGTTGGCAGACATGGGTTTCTCCTTGCCTGCCCCTACACCGCAAATTCCCAGCTCGGACGTGCGATCGGCCTATTTTTTGGCCTGCTAGGACAGAGTATGTCCGATCAAGCGGCCTTGGCCCAGGCGTCCAGGAATTCCTGTTCTGCTCGCTCTGGACTCCAGGGTTCAATGATGTCCGGCCGAGGGTCTGGAAGGGTCACCCAGGGCATGGGGGGAGTGCCCATCAGGTCCCGCTTCTCGGTCGCGAGCATGACGTTGTCTGCATGTTTCACCTCGGGAGGGAGGTTCAGGAGGTCGAGCCCAAACTTGGTGCCGATAGCTAAGAGGACGGTCCCCTCGAGGTGCTCCATCACGGGAAGCACCCCTAGCTGCTTCATCACGACCTTGAGTGGACGTGGCCAGTCTCCGAGGTACGACTCGTGCGAGTCATGCATCAAGGTTTGCCTCTTGAGCGGGCGGGGAACTAGTTCCGCGGCGAGCACACTGTGCTGGGCCACGCTGTAGAAGCATCGGCAGGCGCCTTTGAAGCGACAGATGAGCGACAAGTGGTGCGCGATATCCTCGAGCCGAACTAGTTCTGGGTTAGGGTTCAATAGATCGAACGCAACGGACGAATACGTTTGTGACCAGGTCATGGCTTACTCCAGCGTGTAGACGTAAACAGGGATCTCTCCCAGAGCTTTGACGATCATCGGTTCGATCAACGCCCAGTCCCCACCAGCCAAGCCGGTCCCAATCCGTGGCATGTGCACTGTTGCATGAAGGCCCCCAGCCTCCGCGGCTAGTTGCTCAAGACACTTACGGAGAGCTGTGTAGCGGATCGGCAACCCGTTGTTCCCGACCTTATAGCCGTACTGGGCCACCATGTTGCAGACCCATGTCTCCGGCAGCACCTGAACTAGTTGGATCGCCCCAAGTCCGAAGTCTTCCTTGCTCGCGTACCAACGACGGTAGGCCCGCTCGGGCTCCGGCCACTTCTTCGAAATCGCGAGCACGAAGCCTCGCCCCCAACCGCCCTTATCATTGCAGATGTGTGCAATGATCTTCGGACCGTCTGCTCGGGGAATGGTTGCATCGCCTTGGAGGTACGTGATCACAGATCGTCGTCCTCATCCCCCAGAAGGACTTCCCACCGAGTTCGGACTTCGCGCGGAACAACAACTAGTTCTGAGCGGACGGGGATGTGCCCAACATACTCGGGCTCGCTTAGTGCGTCCTTGAAGATGTCAGGATTGTCGAAAAGATCCTTCAGAGTGATGGGCATCAGCACAACTCCTCGTCACTTAGGAGACGCTCCCACCTAGAAAGCCGGGGACCCTCGTGCCCCACAAGTCCAAATCCTCGATCGTATTTGAAAACCGCGAATTCACCAATCCTACCTTCACGGTTCTTGGTCACTCGAGCGATGAACTGGTCTGACCTACGGGCTCTCTCTAGATGTAGGACCAAAGAAGCGCTTCGTGTGAAGGTCGTGTGCGCCTGCGATTCATTCCTCGTGAGGATCACCGGGCGTTGTAGCGAGTACCTGACCACCTCGTCGGGTACCGACTGATTGTTGTCAACAATGACGAGGGTCGTTGTTGACAACCTTATGGTCGAAGCCCATGTACGGGTGACCCGCTGCGACCCTTGATGGGGAGAAAGGGTCTTGCTTTGAAGGTTGACCATACGGTTCCAAACCTCTCCACGGTCCTCGCACAAAAGAAGTATGTCAGCCTTCGAGTCTTGTAAGGCTACGGCGGACACGTTGGCTGCCAAGAGCGTCTTCCCTGCACCCGGAGCCCCCACAATCATAGATAGGCCCTTGTCGGGGAACCCCCCTCCAAGGATCTCGTTCAGCTCAGGGATGGTGGTTGGGATCATCGTCCAACCCAAAGACGTCATCGTCTCGCATGAGTAGAGCTTGCCGATCAGAGGCGGTCTTGATGTCCTCCATGTAGTGGTGCAGAGCCTGCATCACTTGAGAGGTCTCTTTCGGGGTCCGGCAACGACGGATCAGCATCTCGAACCGAGGAAGATCCGCATCCAGGATCCGTTTTGCTCGATGATGCGCACGCACCACCGCCAAGGCAGCGTCTCGACGTTGGGGGCGACGGCTCACTTCCTGGAAGCTACACCAGCCCGGACGTACCCCTCTTGGATATCGAAGCGCTTTCGCTCTACTTGGGAAATTGGACGGACAAATCCGTCCGCCAAGAGTTCCTCGAAAAGCCGCTCGGTCTCCTGGAGGGTCCAGCAGGATAGCTTGGCCGCCGTGGTCCCAATGAGCAACGGACGCTCGGAGCGGTCCAGCATCCTCAGGACCTCGGTCTTGGCTTCGGTCATCGACGGTTTTTTGAGCGATGGGGGCGGCTCAGACCTAGGTCTCATCATCAGAGGCTCCTTCTAGCAAGAGATCTGAAAGCTGAGAGGGTTCGAATTCGTCTAGGCGCCTCATCTGCTTCACT
>JACZCT010165789.1_pt1 | contig 48379 bp, 55 predicted proteins | sample 8641871 | NCBI WGS metagenome assembly JACZCT01 (sample SAMN15324604, study PRJNA640507) | soil metagenome | isolation source: monocropping sugarcane control | place: China: Luxin town, Laibin City, Guangxi Province | collected 2019-07-25 | depth 10cm m | reverse complement strand
TAAATCGAGAAGAAATTGGATCGAATATTCAAAAAATCCAACCAATTATCCAACCGCTTGCCCTTAAAGAAGCAACTATTGTTATTGAACGCAATGGTGAAACATTAACAAAAATTATTGTTATAGGAAGCAAAGAAACGGAAACTGAAACCGTTGGCGTTTTAGGAGCAGAGTTTGAATTTTCTCCAACTCCACCTGCATCTTCATTCAGAGAGGCTCTCTATATGGGGATAAAAACATGTAACACCTGGATAAAAAACACCCTTACAGGCTTTTCAACATTATTCAGCAAAAAAGGCCTCAATCAAGTTGCAGGCCCCGTTGCCATTATTATCATGAACATAAAAGCTGCTGCTGCTGGTTGGCAAATATTTATGCTTCTTTTGGCAATCATTAGTGTAAATTTGGCTATTCTTAACCTTATCCCATTACCTATACTTGATGGAGGCCAAATATTGTTTTATGGCATAGAAGCCATAATTGGTCGTCCTTTACCTCATAAGATTCGTGAATACATTCACATTGCAACTTGGATAATGTTCATCATCTTCTTTATCTACTTGACCACAAAAGATGTCCATAGACTGGTAATTCCTTATATGCACTTCTTTAATTCTTAAACATACGTTAAAAATATTTATTTGTTTTAAACACAAAAGAAGGCAGGATTTTCATCCTGCCTTCTTTTACTAACTTAACTAAAACTTATCCGCGTGGCTCTTGAATCTCTAATTCAATCACTTGTGGACTTTGAGCAAAATGAGGATGTTCTGATCCTGCATATACTTTAAGTTTTTTGATGATTTGTCTGCTGAGCTTGTTTTTAGGCAACATACGCTTTACAGCTAACTCAATCAAGTGAGTCGGATGTTTTGCATGAAGGTCTTTAGCAGAAGTTTCCTTCTTACCACCCATCCAGCCAGTTACGGTAATATATTCTTTATCTTCCCATTTATCGCCGGAAAGAACAATTTTATCAGCATTAGTAATAACAACATAATCACCACAATCAGTATGTGGCGTAAAATGAGCTTTATCTTTACCGCGCAATCTATCAGCTACAAAAGTCGCCAAGCGACCTAATACCTTACCCTCAGCATCAATATGACACCAGCCAGCTGATACATCTTCTTTACGAGGATAAAATGCTTTATTCATATCCATAAACAATAACCTTTATGTAAAATCTTCTGTCATATAATTTTTAAGAGTGGGGCTCTTTAATTTCTAAGGTAGCCAATAATTACAAAGTGGTCAATAAAAACACACCGTAAAACTACTTTATAATATTTTAATTCAAACTCAAACGATAAGAAATACCTATCTAAACAATAAGAATATTTTTTTTATTTACAAATAGAACATTGATTATTTATGCTTATAGATGTAAATTTAAAAAACCATAAAAATAAGGATCTATTATGTTATTCAATAAAAAAAGCATAATCGTGCTTTTGGCGGCTTCACAACTCATGACACCTCTTTTTGCCGGGCAATCCAAAAGCGTTAACGAACTGTATAATCAATTACTCAAAAATCAAAAAACTATAAATCCTATGACTGCAAATCCTCAAGTAACTCAAAGTGCTGCTGATGCTTTGTCAAAAAGAGATTTGTATGATCTTTTTAAATGGGCTTCCAATACAGGACTCACTAAAGAATATTCCAAAATATTATCGGAACCAAGTAATGTTTTTTCGGTTTCAAAATTCTTTAATCCAGACCATCTTAGAGTTATTGCCTACATGCAAAATAAATATGGCCAAGGACAACCTTTTCAATATTCCGGTGACAAGCAAGATACTGAAAATGTTATAGCAGGATCATATAACTCACCAAAAGGAACCATAACCATTACAAGATATGGCCTTCTTAAAGGATTATTAGATACCCTCGAAGCAATGAAATATGATGCAAAAAACATCAGAAATCCATATTTTTTAAAAACAGAAAAGATGATTACAGACAATCTTAAAAAAGCAATCAAAGCAAGTAGCTCATCTAATGATGATACATATGCAGCTAGCATAAGAATGGACGATACACTAGAAACAATAAAAAAATTATCTGGCGCAGGTAGAAGAAATGCTGATATCAAAATCATGAGAGCGATTGAATCAGATTTAAATAAGATAATACAAAAATATTCTAAAAAATAATCGTTTACATCCAGGAGGTGAGTAACTCACCTCCTGGAATCCTTAAATCCATCTTTTATAGCAACAAAACAACACATAAAAACCAAATGCTACAATACCTCCGCCTCCAATTGAAATAAAAAAGCAACTCAACAATCCATGATCAATCATTAATCCTGCCAATACAAATGATACAATCGTTCCAATAATCACCGGAATAGCATATAAAAATTGAGTTTTAGCATGTTCTATGGGATCAGTTCCAGTACTTGCAGCAGTCATAAAAGTTGTTTCCGCAAATGGCGATAAATGATTGCCGCATGCAGCTCCTGACAGAACTGCTCCTAACACAGGAAATAACAACGGTATTTGTTCAAGTAATACAGGAGCATTCAATCCCATTAGCCCGATTAACATTTGTGTTGATATAGGAATAAGCATCGCAAAAGCACCCCATGCCGACCCAGTCATCAAAGCAATAAGCGAAGATCCAAAAAACAACAAAACTGGTATCAAAAACAAAGGAGTTTTTCCCAATAAAAGATATGCTAAATAATTTCCCGTTTGCAGCTCTAATCGCAAAAAACTTCCTAAAATCGATGCTAGAATAACCATAATAATAGAAGATTTTATAAGACTAAACCCTTCAAACACAGTATGAGGGAGCTGACTAATCACAAACAATTTTTTATAGAGCGATAGTATGATACTCGAAATAAATGCAGCCAACGAAGAAACAAGTAAAATTAAAAATGTCTGATTATTGTATCTAAAAGCTTCTATAAATGTATGTGCTCCACCAAAAATATGGTAACCTCCTGCATATAATATTCCAAAAAAAACACTCATAATCAGCAACGCAATAGGCAATAATAACTCAATAAGTGAATGTCTCGTTTCATCGGCCTCATGCTCTTGGCCAACAAAAACATCTGGCGATATAATACGCTCAGCGTTCCCTATTGCACCAAAACCAATTCTAGCAACCACAACCAACCACACTGCACATACCGTAAAAAGTGAATAAAAGACAAAAGGAATAGTGTTTATATATACATAAAAAGAATCGGCAAAAATACGGCTTGTTGCATTTTGGTTAATGCCAGCAACATCCAATTGCGCCAAAACTGCAGCTGCCCACGTTGATATTGGCACAATGATAACAAGCGGGCCTGCCAATGCATGAATAATATATGCTAATTTTGTACGCACAATAGCTAATCTATCTGCCATCGTACCCATCACCAAGCCCACCGTTAAAATACTTAAATAATCATCAATACTAAGTAAAAAGGCCAACATAACTGTCGCTAATTCTCCACTGCGAGTCGTTTTCATCTTTTTGCTCATAATACGAGCACACCCTGCAGCGCTTCCAGTCACGGTCAATAAAACAACCAGAGAACTGACCACAATCAAAAGCGTATATAAAAAAATGACATCCACATCAGAAAAATGCTCAATAACCTTTTGTATGCACAAATTAAGCGCAGGAAGCATATGTCCTCGCGCTGCAATTAATGCTGCCGTAAATATTCCGATCACAAGTGAAATATTAAGTTGCTGCATAATAAACATAGCACCAATTACCACCAACGGCGGAACCAAGGATAACCACGTTAATTGCATATCAATCCTTATTTTTTTTAATTATATTCATCATCAAAATCTTCGTCATCTTCCCATTCTTCATCATCAGAATCGCTTTCAGATTCTCCACTCAATATCTGCTGCATATACTGCTCTATATCTTCAACCTCTTTTGGTAAATTTTCACTTAAGCATACTGCACCATCTTTGGTAATCCAGTAATTATCTTCAATGCGGATACCAATGCTTTCTTCAGGAATGTAAATACCTGGTTCGATAGTAATTACATCACCTTCATGCAATGGAATACTATAATCACCAACATCATGCACATCAAGCCCCAAATAATGACCTATTCCATGAGGAAAGTATTTATCATATCCACGTTGCGCCAAAAATTTTACCGCTAGGTGATGAAGCGATTGATCTACCTTATCTTTATTTTTAAGCCACATACCTGGCTTTGCAAGAGATGCGATATATTCCTGAGTATCCAATACTATTTGATATATTTCTTTTTGACGTTTGGAAAATGTTCCTGATACTGGATATGTTCGCGTTAAATCAGCGCAATAATTATTTAATTCTGCGCCAATATCAATAACAATTAAATCACCATCTTTAAGCGTTCCACTATTCTGATGGTAATGCAAAATAGTACCATTCTTACCACTTGCAACAATACTTGGAAAAGATGGTCGAGCATGTGATGCAGTCATTATGTATTCAAGAGAAGCTTGCACTTCAGCTTCTGATGCACCATGCTTAATAACCTGAATTGCTGATTCATGAGCAAGTTCTGTGATTTCTATCGCACGATATATGCGTTCAATTTCGCCGACATCCTTGCGGCGACGTGCTGCTGCAATGATTGACGAAATATCAACCACCGATTTATTTAACGTAGGAATAAATTTTTGTAAATAATCGAGGATCATGCGTGTCGAAATATATTCATAACCATTATCAGGAGTTACGGTGAATAATAATTCACCACGCTCCGTAATATTTTTGATAAAGATAATCATATGCGCATATTCATGCTCAGAAAAACGAGGATTCAATTCATATCCTGCACATTCATCACCCAGTAACTCTACCGCGTCTACACGTAATCCTCTTGGATCACGCTTAATAAGCGCCTCTGGTAATACCATCCATTGTGCACGTTTTTCAAAATAATTAGGAAGATATAACGTTGATTTTCCATGCAAATCAATCACTATTACCGCACCCGGCTCATTAAGACCGGTATAATAATAGAATGTTTTATCTTGTTTAAATTTTTCAGAACCTTGCTCAAATGCAGCAAACAAAATAACCACACCTTTTGCATGAGGAAAATCATTTTTTATAGCTTCTATAAGTTCTTTGCGGCGAGATGTATATAAAACACTCTCATCTACGCGTGGTGCTAATCCACCAAAAAAATCTGTCTTCATTTAAACCCTAACTTAAGAAAAAAACTTTTTATATACATGTGTTTGTATCCTTCAACAAGCCTAAAACAAACAGAGATAGAAAATAATTTTTATCCATCCGTCCCGCTGATTTGACCAACCCGACCGTAAACTTAGCGCCTGATTTCTTTGGATTATTCTGATCCGTTCGCCCTGAGCGTGTCGAAGGAACGAACACATAGGTTTGAAACATTCTAAAATGGCCGCCGTTCTGATAATGCTTTAAATACCGTCAAGCGGTCCATGCCTTCAAGTGATGATCCTACCGGTAATCCACGCGCCAAACAAGAAATATCTATTTCATTTCCTTTCAGCTTACGAGCAATATACGTAGCTGTTGCTTCGCCTTCAGGAGTTTGGTTTGTTGCCAAAATAACCTCTTTTATCGCTCCCTTATTCACACGATCAAGCAGTGCATCAATAGTTAAATTTTCTGGTCCAATGCCTTCAAGTGGAGAAATAGATCCGCCCAACACATGATAAACTCCGAGATATCCTTTTGTTGTTTCTATTGCAAGAATTTCTTGCCAAGTTTCAACAACACATACTATTTCTTGATCACGCTTTGAAGATGAACAGAATACACACGCTGCAGAAACTTCTTGCCAATAGAAACATGTATCACATTTTTTTAATCGCTCTTGTGCCGCTTCTAGCACTGCACAAAATTGGGTTATTTGTTGAGGCTTCATCTCTAGAAAATGTGCCGCAACACGATACAAATTTTTTGAGGCAAGATAAGGGACTTGTTGTAACACCTTTAATAAATGAGCAAGTGTTGGCAAATCTTGTAACACTTCATTCTCCATTGTATTAAGAATGGGAACCCCAATTTAAAAATGGGGAACCTCAATTTAGAGTATTTTTTGTTATATTACACTAATTTAAAGAACTTCATTAATTTGGATTGAACAAATCCAAAAACTCTACCTGCTAAAATATACAGCGTTAACCCTGCAGAAAAACCAGCAGTTAAAGCTCCAAAAACAACAGCCATCACGATTTTACTCATTCTTTGTTGAGCATCACCTTTTGTATCTTGTATGAGCATAATAAGCGTAACCAAGAGAGGCAAAATAAAATAAGGATCTCGCTGTGAAAGATCAGGAATCCATAACATTGGCGCTTGATATAACTCAAATGAACTAGAAAGAACACGGCTTAAAGCAAAAAAGAGCGGTAATTGAATGAGTAATGGTATCACACATCCCATACCAGGCAATCCATGCTTTTTTATTAATTCAGTTCGCTCTGCAAGCAACTGCTCCGGTCTATCTTTAAAGCGCTGTTCTATATATGCCAACTGTCTTTGATATTCCAATTGCTGTTTCTTGAATTTTTCTTCACCATTTCGAAGCGAAATAGGCAACAATAAGATTTGTATTAACAATGTTAACGCTATAATTGCTAATCCATAATTATGTAAAAATGCATATAGCCAATTAAGAAGATATAGCATTAATTTGGCAAGCGATGATAATAAACCAGAATAATCAAGTGTTTTTTCTAAACGAGTATCAACAGCGGCTATTGCGTTTAATTCTTTTGGCCCAAAATAGAACGATAATTGCCATGATGTTTTTTCTGTTATTGTTGGTCCTTCAAGAACAGAAAACAAACGTGTTCTATCTTCTAATTTATAATATGCACGCTGAGCAAAACCATTATCATCTTTAATAAGCGTATGAATAAAGTAACGACTATCAGTGCCGAATAACTCAGGCTTAAACCATCCACGCAAGGTATCCAATTGCCCTACTTGCTTTTTTTCAAAACTATGCGCTTGATCAATAACAATTGAAGAAACAATATCAGTCTCTTTAAGGTCTGGCATTAATGGCGCTGGGAATAAGATACGCGGCTCCACATCGATCTGTTTTCCATTTTTTGGAGTAATTTCAAGGACAAGATCTATCTGAGGATTGTTTTTATTAATAATAAATCTTTTTTGAATTATACAATTATCATTGCTACCAGCATAGAGCAATTCATGCGCAACATCTGTTTCCTCTACTGAAAGAAGTGTGTAGTAAAACGGCGTTTGATCTTGCAATCCTACCAAAAAGCAACGATTTTCACGCTCTGTGTCTGTTACGGGAAATACAGTTCGGATTGTTTGCATTTTTCCATTTGATTCACGTTTAAAATCAACGCTATCAAGAGATGCTCCATCGGTTGAAAAACCTAATTCTGCCCATGAAGTTTCAATGTCAGTTGTTTTTCGAGCAGCGATTCGTTTTTGATCAAAAAAATCGACTTCTACATTAAGCGGCTTGTATTCTTTTCTTTCCCGTGGTGCTACAAAACTCGATTCTATTTCTTTTTTTGTAGAATTGCTGGGAAAAAAATAATTGAGTGCAAAAACAGTAATTAACGCAAAACTGACTGGTACAACCAAGTCTTTCATATTCATACAAACACCTCTTAAAAATGTAAAACCCACCGATGGCAAAATTATTGTCGTGCACGGGGCAGAACTATAATTTGCAATTGACTAATTCAGCACAATAATGATACCATAAAAATGATTTTTCACCTAGCGACTGAGCCCATAGAAACATATGTAATAAAAATTAAAAAAGGATGTGTTACAGTGAAAATGCAAAAAAGAAAATTCCGCATCGGCGAATTGGCTAAAAAGCTTAATCTTGAACGATTTGTTGTACGATTTTGGGAAAAGGAATTTAATATAAAAACTAAGCGCTCTCAAGGGAGTCAGCGTTTTTATGATGAAAATGATCTCAAAAAATTTGGACTTATCAAAAGGCTTCTCTATGAAGAAGGCTTTACTATTATTGGTGCAAAAAAGAAACTTAAAGAAAAATCTTTTTCATCTTCAGAATCTTCTGTTATAGCGTCTCAAAAAACAACAATGGAAGAAACAATAAAAGCCGCAAAAACTATTACCAATGAAGATAATGAAAAAATTGAGCACCTCTCTCAGCAAATTATTGATTTAAAGAATAAATTGCGTAAATTACGAGAAATGCTCTAATTTTTTTGAGTAATACCCTCATCAATATTTGTACATTGTTTGTTATAGAAAAATAGAGTATCTTATGATCCATCAACACTCTTATAAACAACAAACTATGTACAAGAAAAATCTCCACATTCACTTCGTTGGTATTGGCGGCATTGGTATGAGTGGTATTGCAACCATTTTAAAACACCAAGGTTATACTATTTCCGGTTGCGATCCCGATATTAAACAAGATACGATTACACATCTCAAAAGAATTGATTGTCGAGTATACCATGGCAATAATTCACCTGAATGCGATGATGTAACCATCGATATACTTGTTTATATTCCAATGTATGCAACAACCATTCCTGAGATTACCTCAGAGATAGAACGCGCACAGGCAAGCGGAGTGACAATCATTTCACGTGCAGCGATGCTTGCCGAACTCATGCGCAGCAAATATAGTATCGCAATCAGCGGATCTCATGGAAAAACAACAACTACATCGCTCATTTCTCATATTCTTATCGAAGCGGATATTGATCCCACTGTTGTTATTGGAGGACAACTTAAAAATATTAATTCCAATGTTTTCATAGGCAATGGTCATTTTTTTGTTGCTGAAGCAGATGAAAGCGATCGATCATTCTTACAATTGTTTCCCACTCTTGCAATAGTGACCAATATCGACCTAGAACATTTAGAAACATATAAAGATTTGGATGATATTAAACAAGCATTTATGCGGTTCATACATAATCTTCCCTTCTATGGCAAAGCAATTATCTGTATTGATGATGAGAATATTCGCTCACTGTCTATTACACATATAAAAACCATATCGTATGGAATAGAGCATGAAGCGGATTTTTATGCACGCGATATTATACTCAATGCTGACCATTCATTATTTACTGTTTATACAAAAAATAATAATGCTCCGCTTGGAAATATTATACTTCCTTTGCCTGGAAGACATAATGTATATAACTGTTTAGCTGCTATTGCCCTTGCGCACGAACTTGAAATACCTTTTAAAAGCATTGCACCAGCAATACAAACATTTGGTGGTGTTGAAAGACGCTTTTCGTTTCGTGGCTTTTATAAAAACGCAGAAGTTTTTGATGATTACGGCCATCATCCAAAAGAAATTGAAAATACATTACTTGTTGCTCGCAAGCGTACAAAAAATAAGCTTATTGTTGTATTTCAACCTCATCGTTACACACGAACCCAAAAATTGTGGTCACAATTTTTAGAAACTTTTTATACAAGCACCATAGACATCTTAATTATCACCGATATTCATTCCGCTGGGGAACAACCCATAGATACAATTAGTAGCGAACATCTGGCTCGCGCTATTCAATCGCTCAATCCACATTTTTCAGTTCATTATGTTCCATCCATTCATAATTTTTCTCATATAAAAGAAGCAATCGCACGATCTGTACAAGAAAATGATCTCATTTTATTCTTGGGTGCAGGAAAAGTCTACCACATTGCTCAAGACATTGCAGAATAATCCATTTAATCGCGTTAATCGTTATCTTTTATATAATAAAAAACCAAACCATTGTTTTTCAATCAATTCTATTTGTAATATTATAAAGAATAGAATAATATTTATAACAAAGGAGATTTCTCATGATGAATAAAAAAATGATGGCTTTATTGCTTGCGGTTTCAACGATTAGCACCTCAATGTTTGCTCTTCTGGGCGATATCGTAGAAGGCACTTTTGATACTGCAGGAAGAGTGGCAACTGCTCCTGTTGATGCCGTTGATACTACTTTTGATAGGGATACAACATGGGGTGAACGTCGAGAAGAAAGAGCTGAAGATCGACGCGAACGTAGAGAGGATCGACAAGCGAGACGTGAACAACGCCGACAACGCAGAAATGACTAAGAACTATCATGAATAAAAAACTGATTTTTCTTGTAATGATAATGGCAACTCTGTTGCAAGCCGATTCCCATTTTTATCGAGATGAAAATGGCTGGTATTCGTATGACAAAATAACAGGAATAAGCAGAGATATGTTCCCCAGTGAAAATACCAGCGATCCTTCCTACAGGGAACGAAATTATCCCTATCAAGACAAATCTGATCTTACATCTTTTAAAACTGCAGATCGAACGTATATCGATCAAACCAATAGAGATATGGGAAATAGATAATGAAAACAATTAATAAAATAATGATGCTTATCTTTATGTGCTTAGTGTTTTCTAATGAACTAACACAGTGCTTTTTTTATAATGATGGCTATCCAAGTAATACGTTATCAGGAGTAGCCATTGGTGGATTGGCCGGCGGAAGAAAAGGTGCAGCGATTGGTTTAGGCGTTGGTGCCGGAATGGATATGATTGGAGCAGCCGCTCGCAGTAACGATCGTCGCCGTTATGATGATGATCATAGATATCGACGTTCTCGCAAATCACGATATCGTAACCTTGAAGATGAGAACGCAGAATTAAGAGCACGATTACAAGAATATGAAGATAGATAAAATATCCCTCATCCTAACCCACAGAGCCTCATGCGAAATATTTTTCGCATGAGGCTCTCACAAAATATTTTTATAATCGAGCTTTAATGCTCGTTCATTTTTAATTCACCAGAATTTTGCACGCTCGCTTTTTTTATATAGATAAAGATAGATGAGCCATCAGATCTGGAGACATCTTTTTTTATAATAACCGTACAATAGCGACCAGGGCTTGAAAATTGCAATAAAATATCTTCTGATGTAAACGAAACGAGATGCTGCCATCCATATCTTTCCATTTGATTCATGAAAAAGGCTTGTGCCTGAGCACAAGCCAATGGACTTTTATAACCAAAAACTAAAGTGTCTGGTTCTATAGAAAAATTATTAAGCGGAATAATACGTTCGTCATACAACGGAATCGGTACATCAATTAACATTGCTTCTTGCTGAATAATGATATCAAACATTTTTTTTTGATCATCAGACAACGCTTGGTCAACATTATTTCTGTGCTGTAATGATTGGCGTTTTGTACAAGATGGAATAAGCAAACAAAACACTGTCAGAAGACAACGTAATACTACCAAAATCCGCCTCTATATTCTTTCAAACTATTGAGCTGAAGAAGCCTCAGCTGATTTACGTTTTTCCATAGCCGCTTTTGTTTCAACAAGCTGTTTAACTTGAGCTTTTTTCCCAACTTTATTACGGAGATAATAAAGCTTAGCTCGGCGAACATCACCTTTACCAAGAACTTTTATACTGTCAACAATAGGAGAATAGAGAGGAAAAATACGTTCAACGGCAACAGAATTATCTGCTATTTTACGGACCATAAAAGTAGTTGAAATACCTTTTTTATGAATAGCAATCACGTTGCCTTGAAAGGCTTGAAGACGTTCTTTTACTTCTTTTACGCCTTTTGCTTTTCCTTTAGTTGCTTCGCCAACTTCTTTGATTCTAAGCGATACAACGACCATGTCACCAATACCAAATGCTGGAAACTGACGGTCTTTCATACCAATACTTTGAATTGTTTCTTTCGTGTAAAATGCTGCCTTTGACATGCGATATTCCTCTTAGAATTCTATAAAATATATTTAAATATAACCTAAAAATGCCTTTACGGCAAATTTTGTAACCCACTAATCTCTTTTTTATGCCCGTTGAATATTAATTCCAAGCCATCTATCAAGAATGATTGCTACCGCAGAACGCACCGATAAATGATTAAATTCGGAAAAGCCATCAATCGGAAGCAAAAGATAGTCACATTGCTTAATTATTTCTGGATCTAGGCCTTGTCCTGTTCCAAAAATCAAGAGTACTGGTCTATCATTCTGCCACACTTTTTGCTGATCATAATAAGAAATAAGTTGTTGCGTACCGGTAATTTGTGCTGAAGTTGCAATCACCAGTGGCTTTTTACCTTCTTTTTCTTCTATTTTTTTTATGATATCCTGCAGTGAATGAATCAACTGAACAAGTTGAATGGCATTATACCGGCACCGATTATATTCAGCACCGATGCCATTTTTCCAAAAATCAAGCATTTTGCTCACGATTTTTTGCTGATCCACTAACGGTGTTACTAAAAAAACCTCTTCTATTCCATATGTTTGTGATGAACGGGCAATATCATGAATATCAATAGAAGTGACAGAAGTGACTCCCGGCTTTCTTTCTTCTCCCACCAATACATCGCTATGCATAAGAGCTACATAATGAGATGGAATGCATTGTTGTGCTAATTTTTTATCAGAATCTGTCATGCGCTGAGAACGCAACCATGTAAAGTGCTCTAATACGGTTTTTTTCACCGCATGCTCACTACGCCATCTTTCAATAGCTGCATGGTTACCTGAGCGCACTATATCAGGAACGCGTTGGCCTTTCCATTCAACCGGTTCGGTATACGAAGGAAAATCTACAAAAGGCCCTACAAAAGAATCACGCGTGACTGATTCTTGTTTTCCGACAACATCGGGAATTAAGCGTAAAACACCTTCAAGAAGCAGCATTGCAGGCAAATCCCCACCCATGATAACAAAATCACCCATGGAAAGAACCATATCTGCATATTCTTCCTCCACACGAGCATCCATTCCTTCATAGCGAGCAGGAACGATCATTAGATGCTTGCTTTCTTGCATGCGCGTTGCGATTGTTTCAAAAACTCGCTGATCAATTTTTTGTCCGCGAGGCGAAAAGAAAATTTTGAATGCCTTACCATAACGATGTTCTTTATCTTCTATCGCTTTTTGAACAACGTCAGGACGAATAAGCATTCCCGCGCCAGGTCCAAATGTAGGTGCATCAATACGTTCTTTTGGCTGAACATACGAAAAAAATGATTGTACATCTATATGTACAATCTCTTTTTCCTGAGCACGGCCCACTAAACTAGTATTCACAAAAGATTCGTAAAGCTGCTCAAATACTGTAAGAATGGAAATGTGTATCATTACCGTGACAATTCGAGTGAAGTTTTTTTTCCATCAGATACTGCAACATCTATCAAAGCGCGCAATGATTTGATGGTATGACCTTCTTTTCCGATGACGCGACCTCTGTCTTGAGGAGCCACTTTAATTTCGACGGTATTACCATCTTCTGTTTCAGTAACACTTACCATGACGTCATTGGGGTGCGAAACTAATTGCTGCACCACAAAAGTTACCAATTCTTTTATCATGACTTAACCCAAGCTCCGTTTGCGATTTACGCTGGTTGCTCAGCTTTTTCCGCTTGAGCTGTTTCAGCACCAGAAGCAATAGCTGCTTTTGATCCAGATTTTTGGAATAAACGATATACTCTTTTTGCTGAATCTGTTGCAATAGCACCTTTAGATAGCCATTCTTTATAAATATCCTCGTAGAATGTTACCACAGAGCCACTGAACGGATCATATGTTCCAACATTAGCAAGCACTGCACCATCTCTTTTGCTGCGGCTATCAGTTGCTATAATACGGTAGAATGGTCTATTTGTTGTTCCAATGCGGGACAAACGAATTTTAACTGCCATAGAGAAAAATCCTTTTAAGCTGACAAACTTATACACTAAAATCTATTTAATAGCTTAACATATTGTTTCGCTTCTTCAAAGCGTTTCAATAGCATAGCCACATCTTCTTTCTTTACTCCAGCTCCATCAGCAACCCGCTGCATTCTTGAATTACTCAGAATACCGCTATTCAATCGCTCTTTTGGTGTCATTGACGAAATAATTGCCCGAAATCTTACTAATTCCACTTCTCCGCGCTGCACCATCTCTGGAGAAATCTTCGTACCTATACCTGGCATATATTTTAATAATTGTGAAAGAGAGCCAAGCTTATTCATCATGGACATCTGGTCTGCAAAATCTTGTAATGAAAAAGTTCCTGACTTAAATGCCTTTTCTGCTTTTTCCTGTTCATCAGCAGCAATTTTTTCCTCTGCACGTTCAATCAGACTACGAATATCGCCCATTCCTAGAATACGCTCCGCTGCACGATCAGGATAAAAAAGATTAAGATCGGTAACTTTCTCTCCTTCGCCTACAAACACTATGGGTTTTTTGAGCACAAACCGAAAGGCAAATGCAGAACCACCGCGAGTATCACTATCCATCTTAGTGAGAATTGCCCCTTGGAACCCTATGATATCGTTAAAGGCTTTTGCTATTGCAAGAGATTCTTGCCCTGTCATCGCATCAAGGACCAAAAATTTATTCGTTGGCTGCACTAAAGCATCAACATCTTGCAGTTCTTGTAGCATAGCATTATCAATATGCAAACGGCCAGCAGTATCGAGAATGATAATGTCAAAATTATTATTTTTACCGAATGCAGTAATCTCTTTAGCGGCAGTTACCGGATCAGTGCTTTGAGCACGATAAAAATCAATTCCTACTTGCTTTGCAAGAATCTCGAGCTGATCAATTGCCGCTGGACGGTAAAAATCAATCGATCCAACAACTATCTTTTTTATCTGACTGCTTTTTTCAGCATCTTTTTTAATTTTATACGCCAATTTCCCAATAGTTGTTGTTTTCCCTGAACCTTGTAGCCCCATAACCATTATCGTTGCAGGAAAAGAAAAAGAGAAAGCTTTACCTTCTCCGCCCAAAAAATCGATAATTTTGTCCTGTACAACCTTCATCAATTGTTCGGCTGGCTTTAATTGAGCAATAATCTTTTGCCCAACTACTTCATTTTTTACCGATTCAATAAATTGTTGTACAACGCCATAGGGAACATCTGCCTCGAGTAACCCTACTTGAACCGCCTGCAATGTTTCTTCAATATTGCTTTCTGTTATTGAGGATGATTCACTCAGACTCGAAAAAAGAGAAGAAAATTTTTGTGAAAGAAAATCAAACATTGCCAACCCTTTTATAACGATACAATATCCTTATTTATATAACATTGCATTATATCATAAATGAATTATTTTCCTAAGATTATTGTCTTAAGCTCATAATGTGTGTTATATTCTATTTGAATCAAAGCGAAAAACAAGAGAGATTAGCTTGTCTCTAGAAGGATTTTTATGAAGAGAAATACATTGCAATTGATAATGATATTTCTTGCCTGTACTCAACTGTATTGCAATACAAGACCCGATCATAATTTAAAAAGCTACGCTATTATTTTAGAAAACGTAAATTTCGCAAAAACAAAAGCAGAAAACTTACTCGATATAATAAATGGTGGATGGAGAAATTCTCGTTTTTTTAATTTTTTATCAATAGGCTTGCTATTTAGTGCATGGAGCACAGGTGCGTTATTAGCTATACAATCAAAAGAAACTATTTTACCGGATAAGATTATGGTTGCAATATTGAGTCCACTTTTCGGAATCATAGGATTATCATCAATATGGAAAGCTTTTTATGAAAGATTTTCATCACCAAAAAGGCTTAATGAAAAAGAATCTGAAATCGCTGAGATAGCAGAATATAATAACATTATTACCTCTTTAGAATCTTTAAAAAATGAATATGAGGCTTTTAAAAAAAGACCTTCTACATATAGTTCTGAAAAATACATGGAATCTTCAGAATTGAATAAAGGAATTAACAATAAGATACAAGAATATGAATTCAGATGTCGTCTGATAATTAAACAATTAGAAGATCTCGGAGAGAAATTAATGTATAATATGACTAAAATATCTTCTCATTCAATTGAGCAATTGTAGTTGAAAAAAAATCCAATACTGAAAGAAAACGTTACTCGATTTTGAAAAATAGAATAAACCTTTTGTAAAAATCAAATATGTCATGATCCCTTTTGTACAATAAAATATCTTTATTATGGTCTTTTATTGTATCGCAAATATGTAATTTCTCTAAAAAATGATTGTTTTTACTCCATCATTATTGATATACTCAATTTGAAATATAAAGTTAGCTACGCCTTAGATTAAGGATCGTTTATGAAAAAAACAAATATTATGTTATTAATAACATTGTGTGCAAGTTTACAGATCAATACAAGTTATGCAGGACAAAGATCAAAGCATCAATCAAAAAAAGTATCAAAACAACTACAAAAAGAACGGCCACAAGAACTATTAGAACGACCGAAAGAAGAAATATCAAATCTGCCATTAGAAGGATTATCACAACAACAATTAGAACAGCCATCTCAAAACATTCAGCAATCTTCTTATTGGCGCACATACGCGCCCCAGTTCTTACAAAATACGGGCGATTACGTTGCCTCTTGGATTCCACAATCATTTAAAGATAAAGTAAACTCATTGAATAGAAAGCAGAAAATTGGTCTATTGAGTACATTGATTGGAGTTTTGGCACTGTATTATAAGAAAGATGATATTATGGCTTTTGTTGATAATACTTTTGAAAGAAGTGCTTTTATAAATGAAGCAAAAGCTCTACTGGAATCTTGGACTGAAGATAAAACAATAGATCCTATAAGCCGATATACACTAAAAGGAATCTTAGTTTACGGTGACAACAAAGAATTGGAGCGCTTATTAGGTGAAGCATTTGATTCAAAAGATATGTCATCAAATCAAGATCGCTTTAATTTCTTGTTTGATGCTTTTGGACTCAAAAAATCTCCTAAAAGTGCTAACTAAAAATTCTTGGATTTTTCTACCGCAGCATATTTTTCAAGCTATACACAAAATTAAGACCATATGTTATATTGAAATAAATAAAGCATACGCGCTTAAGAAAGCAATCTAATTTATGAAAAAACAAGCTACCGCCACCGTAACCTACCCAAAGACCCTTCTATTGGGTGTTCAAACTCCTGATAATTATATGCTCAATGCTGATTCTTATTTTGAAGAATTTCGCAATCTCGCCTATACCAATGGCATAATAGACTATGAAGAATTGCATATCAAAATTCGCACTATCGACCCTGGTTATTTTTTAACCAAAGGCAAACGTGACGAAATAAAGGCTTTTTGTGATGAGCATGAGATTGAACAAGTTGTTATATCAGAACCACTTTCATCGCGTCAAGCCAGCAATTTGGGCGAACTATTGCGTTGTGATATTTTTGATCGTACAGAGCTTATTTTAGAAATTTTTGAAAAATCAGCCCATACGGCTGAAGGTAAAATGCAAGTTGCCATTGCACGATTACAACACAAGAAATCTCGTCTTGCAGGCAAAGGCGTTCATTTTGCACAGCAATCAGGTACCATTGGTGTACGAGGCGGCTTTGGGGAAACAGCAAAAGAAAAAGAAACACGCCATATTGAAGATAGTATTTTACAATTCAAACGACATCTCATTAAAATGCATAAAGCACGCGAAACACAACGTAAACAACGCTTGAGCAATAAAGAACCAAATATTTGTCTCATTGGTTATACCAACGCAGGGAAATCTACCATTCTTAATATTTTAACCAATAGCAATGTTCTCGCTGAAGATAAGCTTTTTGCAACACTTGATACCACTACACGTTCTTTTTTTATTGATGGCAAAAAAAAGGGAACTATTTCCGACACCGTAGGATTTATCCAAAAACTTCCTCACCAATTGATTGAAGCATTTAAATCAACATTGTCAGAATTGCATCACGCTGATTTGCTCTTGCATGTGGTTGATGTTGCTGATCCAGGCTGGCCAAATCATATTCGTGTCGTTCATGATATTCTTGATGATTTAGAAGTTGATACACCAATGCTGTATGTATTCAATAAAGCGGATAAGGTTGATACAACGTTATTGATAGGCGCACTTGAAAAATATCAGCCATTTGTAATAGTATCATCTATGACTAAAAAAGGTATTCAACCTCTCATTAAATATCTTAAAAGCTGGATGCCGGAATAATAGGGCAGAAGTAATTTTATGCATTACTTCCTTATTTAGGAAGCGCAAATGGACCATCTCTACAATTGAAGTAAATCAACATAATTGATAAAAACTCCTTTCTTGTGTATAACAAAATCGAAAACGTTACCACACAAAAAGGAGTTTTTTATGAAGCTATCATGGTCAATTATTTTGGGGCTTGTAGCATCGTCATGTGTTGCACAAGATCCCATTACTTTCCAAGCAATAGAGAGTTATAAAAATAAGCAACAAGCTCACTCATATGTTGATTATCAATCATTTGAATCATTATGCAAACATGCAAATGGTCTTTTCACTACAGAACAATATGAAGAAGCAATTGCATTTTATAAGCAAGCACTTGCACTAAACCCAACCAGCGCACAAGTTTTTTTTAATTTGGGACAAGCACTCTATTACGCGAAAAAATATCCTGAAGCGTTGTATGCCTATAAAAAAGCCATTCAATATAAACCCGATCATTATCGCGCTTTTATGCAGATCGGGAAAATAATGATTGACGTCAATCAATATAGTGATGCTATTGATCCACTCAAAAAATCTTTGGTGCTAGAGCCAAAAAACGGCGACTGCCGTATCTTGCTTTCCCGCGTATATAACGATAAACATTTTTTTAATCAAGCAATTGAAATCGTTGAAGAAGGTTTAAAGTTAGAACCTAATCACATTAATTTAAGGTTTGAGCTTGCTAACACCTATAATTTAATTAATAGACTCGATGAATCATTGGCAATATACCAATATCTAAACCGCCTTGTACCAAATAATCCTTCAATTCTGTATAATATTGCTTTTACCTTCAAAAAATTAGGACTTTTGGCAGAATCACTTCCTTATTACAATCGAGTGCTTGAATTAAACCCTAACCATGCGGAAGCAATTTTTAGCCGCGGACTTGCATATCTGGTTATAGGTGATTTTGAAAAAGGATGGCAAGGATATGAATGGCGCTATAGCAGACCTTCACAGGGATCATTACGTGATTATAGTCAACCACGTTGGGATGGATCTGATTTGCAAGGCAAAACAATATTGATTCATGCAGAACAAGGCCTGGGAGACACATTTCAATTTATTCGCTATGCAAAACTGGTGAAAGAAAAAAATGGTATTGTTATCGCGGCAGTACAAAAACCATTAGTCACTATCATGAAAAACTGCAAAGGTATTGATCAAGTCATTTCGCTTGAAGAAACGCCTCCACCTTTTGATGTACATTCACCAATTATGTCATTGCCTTATGTACTTAAAACGAGTATTGATACTATTCCCGACGAAATCCCCTATCTTTTTACCAATGAAAATCTTGTTGCTGAATGGAAAGAAAAATTAGCCGCTGATAAAAACTTTAAAATTGGTATCTGTTGGCAAGGAAATGATAATTATGCAACACCATTGTTACGTGCAACTGTTGCACAAAAATCAGTTCATCCAAAACAATTTGAACCAATCTGCAAAGTTCCGGGCGTGAGTGTGTATAGTTTGCAAAAAACAACAGGTACTGATCAGCTCAATGATCTTCCTGAAGGTATGAAAATCATTACTTTTGAGGGCGACTTTGACCAAAGCCATGGCCGATTTATGGATACTGCAGCTGTTATTAGAAATCTCGATTTGGTAATTACGGTTGATACATCAATCAGTCATATTGCAAGTGGACTTGGAACTCCAACATGGGTAATGCTCCCCAATCCTGCTGACTGGCGCTGGATGCTTGATCGCACTGATTCTCCATGGTATCCAAAAGTGTTGCGTTTATTTAAACAACCAACACCAGGGGACTGGAAAACAATGATCCAAGAGGTTGCAGAAGAATTACAGAAACATATTTCAATGAAATAAAAAGACCATGAAAAAAACCATACTCACACTATTCGTTTACACTTTAATTACCCATCCAGCTCCTACACTAGAAATAGGAATTGAATATCAAAAAAACGAGCAATTCTCGCACGCAATTGCTTGTTATGAAGAAATAATCCAAAATGATCCACGTGAGCTCAATGCCTATTTTAATATGGGAAGTTGCCATTTAACTATCGGCAATAAAGAAAAAGCTATTGCTGCATTTTCACATATTCTGGAGGTAAATCCTCATGCAATTGCTGCTCAATATAATTTAGGATATACGTATAAAACATTTGGTGATATCGACACAGCAATTGCCATATATCAAGAAATTCTTGGAATAGATCCTGAATACGATCCTGCACATCTTGCACTTGGCTTTGCCTACATCACGCAAGGAGATTTTGAAAATGGATGGAAACAACATAGCCGTTATTTACGTCAAAGTGGAAAAAACGGCGATAAGTTACGCATATTACTTGAAACTGATAATATAACGTATAAAACAATTTTACTACGACCAGAAGGAGGATTAGGTGATACACTCAACTTTATACGGTATGCAGAACGTCTCAAACATATGGGTACCAATATTATTGTTGCATGTCAAAAGCAACTTATTCCTCTTCTTTCTCGATGCAGTTACATTGACCAATTAATACCACTTGATAAACCAATGCCATCATATCATGCAGATGCAACGCTCATGAGCCTTCCTGCAATTTTTGAAGATAATGATACAAATGTTCCACAACATATTCCGTATATTTTTGCAGATCAAGAATTAGTTAAATACTGGAAAGAAAAAATATCTCATGATGCCAATTTTAAAGTTGGCATTTGCTGGCAAGTAGATGCACATAATGACCAGTCAAAACTACTCATTGCTCGTCGCGGATATCCACTTGAGTCTTTTGAAGTTCTCTCAGACTTAGAAAACATCAGTTTTTATAGCCTGCAAAAACATGATGGTGTTGAGCAACTCGCAACTCTTGCATCAGATTTTAAGCTTCATACTTTTGATAATTTTGATGTCGACGCGGGTCCATTCATGGATACAGCTGCACTCATACAAAATCTCGATCTTGTAATCACTGTTGATACCGCTATTGCGCATTTGGCTGGTGCTCTTGGCTGCAAAGTATGGCTTTTACATCCCTATGCAACGGCGGATTGGCGTTGGATCCATGGAAAAACTGATTCATATTGGTACCCTACCATGCGCATCTTTAAACAACAAAAACCATTTGGTTATGAAGATGTGTTAAAAAAGGTAAAATTTGAGTTACGTAAATTAGTAGAAAATCATTAATTAAAAAAGAGGCTTTCGCAAGCCTCTTTTTCTTATTTTTATAATCTTATTTGTTTGATCCGACAGAACCATTAAGCGCCATTATTGCCAATGCAGCAACTAATTGCGGCGCTGCCACGCTTATCGCTTCTGCAGCAATCTCTCCAACATCGTTGCCAGTGGATCCAAAACTAGATAATTTAATTTTATTTGCACCCATACCACGCATAGCTTTACGCGTTACCCAGTTAACTCCAAAATTAACAGGCACCGCGAGAGAATGCATTTTATTACCATTATCGACAACCATTCCTATTGTTTCAGCAGCTGCTCTTGCTGCATCTGCATCTTTGGGTAATGCTGTGCCAAAAGCAATCGCTCCGAGTGTATATTTATTTGCATTGATTTGTTCAATTACTCCATTAGCAGAATAAGTACTTCCAACGGAAACAATCGCAACAAATGCACATGCATGAGACATAGTACGAGATATCATAAGACAACCCTTTTTTTTAGAATAAGAACTTCACCGACAATTTATATCATACACTACAAATATCAATATAATTTTGAGCGGAATGATTAAAAAGAATATCGAAACTTTACTTTGCTTTTATTTTTTTGTACGACTAAACACATAAGGAATGAGAATTATATGATTGATAAAGAGAGAGATCATGACGTATATAAAAGATGTCTTTTTTATTTCTTTAGTGACCGCATTATTTTTTACATCATACACCCATGACCAAACGGTTACTGCTGAAATTTCTTTCGGTGAACTGATTGATAAAATCACTATTCTTACTATTAAATCACAACGTATTGCCAATGAAGAAAAGTTGCACAATATCCGGACGGAACTTGCATCATTACAAGAAACATGTAGCAATTTTATTGGCAATCGCCAAGACATTATACAATTACAAAAATTACTACAAAAAATCAATGAAGATCTCTGGGAAATTGAAGATGCTATTCGTATTAAAGAACGCAATAAAGAATTTGATGATGAATTTATCTCTATTGCACGAAGCGTGTATGTGACCAATGATAAACGATGTGCTATCAAAAAACAGATTGATGTAATTCTTGGATCTCATATTACTGAAGAAAAATCCTATGAAAAATTGAGTTGCGAGTAGTTTAACTCTTGAACTAATTATCACGCATTATAAACTGATATTATAATAAAAATAGTATAGGTATATATTAATGCGCGATTCTTTTAATCATTTTTTAGAAAACAATCTCAATCCATCACAACAAAAAGCAGTTCATCATGAATCCGGAGCGGTCTTGGTAGTTGCCGGCGCTGGATCTGGAAAAACACGCGTCATCACCGCGCGTATAACTAATTTAATCATTAATAAAGACGTTCCGACTGGATCAATTGTAGCGCTTACGTTTACTAATAAAGCTGCATCGGAAATGAAAGAACGTATTGCATCTTTTTTAGGACACCATAGCGACTTGCCATTCGTTGGGACCTTTCACTCGTATTGCGTGCAATTGCTAAAAAGATATCATGAATATCTCCCTTATCCTTTTGTTTCGATTTTGGATAGTGATGATAAGCAGAAAATGATTCAAGGCATTTTGCAACGAAATGCCTTACAAAAACAATTTACGGCAAAAAATGTTGCTCATATGATCTCTCAGATGAAAAATCATATTGATGGAAAATCACAACCATCAATGGAATATCTCTCTCATCCGATGCTCACCGATATTTATAATACATATGAAGCGGAGAAAAAAGCCTCAAAATGTCTTGATTTTGACGATTTACTACTTGAAGCTTTACGTTTATTTAAAAATAATAGTGTCGTAAAAAATAGATTTCAGGAAAAAGTACGCCACATTTTAATCGATGAATATCAAGATACCAATGTAGTACAGCATGAATTGCTTAAAGCAATGGCTCTCGATGGAAAAGATCTTGCCATTGATTCGGTATGTGCAGTTGGCGATGAAGATCAATCTATTTATTCATGGCGTGGTGCAACCGTTACCAACATGGCAAACTTCAAAACCGTGTTTCCTGGAACCTTTATTGTTACCATTGAACAAAACTATCGTTCAGTACAACCAATATTAACACTTGCCAATAACACTATTCAAAACAACACCTGCCGAACACCAAAAAATTTATGGTCAGAAAAAAAGGGAACGAACAGAATTAATAAATTGTTGTGCTTAACCGAATACCAAGAGGCACGGGCAATCGCACAACTGTTATTGATTGCAAAAAGTAAATATGGTCTTAATAACGTGGGTATACTCTATCGTACACATACGCAATCACGCGCGATTGAAGAAGCATTGCTTAAAGAATCTATTCCCTATCGTATTATTGGCGGTATTCAATTTTATGAACGTAAAGAAATTAAGGATCTACTTGCCTATCTTAAAATTATCGTAAATCCTTTTGATCGAGTATCTTTTTTCCGCGTTATTAATGTTCCGGCGCGCGGATTGGGAGATAAGTTTGAAGAATCTTTTTATTCTGAATGGAATAATGAACCATTTGCTACCTGGCAAGATATTATGAAACGATTAGTTTTGGATGGAACACTTGGCAAAGCAAAAACCCTTAAAATTCAAGAGTTTTCATCGGTAATACATGCTATTGAACCAACAACAGCTACCAGCAAAGCACTCGAGATTATTATCAATAAAACAGAATATGTAAGTTATATAAAAAACAATGATGAGCCTCAAGAAGCTCAAGCGCGACTTGATAATATTAAAGAACTTCTTGAAGCAGTACAACACTTTGAAGTTAATGGTACCACAACAATTGCTACTTTTCTTGATGAAATCGCATTAATGCAAGATAAAATGAGCAAACAAAATAGAGATGCTCATGCTGTATCATTGATGACCTTACATGCGGCAAAGGGCTTGGAATTTGATTTAGTGATTTTACCTGGCATTGAAGAAGGCATTATTCCAACAACTCGCTCACTCAACTCAAATGACGCCATTGAAGAAGAGCGCCGTCTTTTTTATGTAGGAATTACTCGCGCACGAGAACATTTATTAATTACTCATACCAAACACCGTTATTCGTATGGACAAATGGTTGACCAATTCCCTTCTCCTTTTTTGAAAGAAATTCCTACATCTTTGATGCCTTATGAGGATTGTTCTCATTGGAGTATTGCGCAGGTAAACCAATTTTTTTCTAATTGGCTTGGCACAATCGTGAAAACGGTATCATCGGTATACGTTCCCGCCTTCGCCTCATCCTCCACTAAAAGCTTCGGAGAGCACAGCAAGGCTTCGGCGAACACGCCCACCTTTATGACTTCTTCCGTTAAAACTACCGAAAACGTTTCAAAATCAGAAAAAATTGCAGTTAAAGAATCTAGCAATAGATCAACAACGTGGAGAAAGAATCAACCAGTAAAACATGTAAAATATGGCGTGGGAACAATACACGAAATTGAAGAAAAAACCTCAGGGGAAATCCACATTACTGTGCGATTTAAAATTGGTTTGAAAAAAATTGTTGCACAATTCCTGCAACGATTGTGATGATGACATTATGAAACCCACTTTATACCTCAGCCTTTGTACCGAATTTTTTGACCTTGATAAGCCAATAGCAGCGCTGGAAGAATATGCATTCTTCCGGCATTATCTTGCACATGCAACGGGACCTATTTTGGAACCAATGTGCGGAACAGGCAGATATCTCATTCCATATCTTGAAGAAGGATTCAATGTAGAAGGTTTTGATGCATCATCTTTTATGCTGAATGCATTATATGCAAAATGTGCACGAAAGAACCTTAACCCTCATGTGTGGGAACAATTTCTAGAAAAAGTGCCGACTACAAAAAAATATAATCTTATTTTTATCCCCGATAGTTCTTTCTGTTTATTTTTAGAACCTTCTCAAATTGCAGCAGCTCTGCAAAAAATGTATGAATTGTTGCAACCGGGGGGAACTTTTGTTTTTGATGTGGAAACAGTATATGCGATTCCGGCCAAAACAGGATTATGGCATGGAAAAGCCTATAAAAAGCCAGATGGAACAACAATTATTTCGAGCACCTTACCATTAGGTATAGAAAATAATATCGCTACAGTTATTTGCCGCTATGAATTAATGGATAAAACAGAAATTATTAAAACTGAAATGGAATATTTTCAAATCAGACTCTATTACCCCGATGAATTAGAACTGATCTTAAAAAATATTGGCTTTAGCCACGTCAAACAAATTGAAGCGTATGATTTAAATCGCGCTCCTTCTGCGCAAGATTACACCGTTGTTTTTGAGTGTAAGAAATAAAAGATAAATTATTTTTTTTCAATACTCACGTGCGGCCATGGAGCATTGTTTTTTAAAAGTAAATCCGCATCGTTCTTCTTGAGGTATTTATCGAAAAATGCTCCAACATACGCATGAATTATTTCATGTGCTGCACTTCCATCCATTATCCACGGTAATAATATTTCATCAGGATATAATGCTTCGTCAGAAAATGTTCCATGCACAGTTTTATCTATGGTAACTTTATAAACATCAGTTTCCAATGATGTTACAAAAGCATTAAGCTGCGGCAACCATGATTGATTAAAATACCATCGCCACATAAGTTCTTTATGAAATGATACTGATACTGTTGGATACGATACTGCAGATGATCCAATGATAAGCATCAATGGCTTTTCTATAGGATACATTACTCCTGTACCATATAATGGTCCATCAAGATTAATAACTGCCTTAATACGATTATTGTTGCGACATAATTGGATAGCAACAGATCCGCCCAACGAATGGCCCATTGCGCCAACACTTGTTGTATCAATTTTATGATAAAGGATTGATCCTGGAAATGTGTTTTGATGTCCACATTCATTCAACGCACAGATCATATCAGCAAGCCAGATATCCGCTTCTACATCAAATATATGTTTGCCTGATTGCTGATGAAAAGGAGCTGGAAAAAGATATTCTGTTATACGCCCATCAGAAAATCGAATTGGTTTACATCCATATGGATGAGATACTGAAGCAACTATATATCCTTGTGATGCACAATATGAACATAATTGCTGATACATCAAACCATTAAAATTGTCCCCCAATCCATGAGAAAAAAGGATGAGGGGACATTGTTGTTGCTCGTTAACACTCTGAGGGATCCATACATGCATCATTAATTCACGATATGGATGAGCGATATCTTGTCGATATGGTTCAATACGTGATGTATCAATAATATGATATTCAATAAAATCATGCGATGGAAGAACAATAGCAGTATAAAACAATATTATACAATGTAATAATTGCTGTATGTGCTTCAAACTAATCATTTCTCTTATAGTGCGCTTTCTTCTATATCCTTCAGCGCGTTCTCTTTGTCCACAAAGCTTTTAACTTTCACCCATTTGCCCGGCTCTGTACTTTTATAGTTTTCAAAAAAATGTTTGATCATATTTTTGGTGGCATCATCAAGATCTGTCAAATTATTGATATGAGCATAAAAAGGATCTACTTTTTTGGTCGGAACAGCGATAATTTTATTATCAACGCCCGCTTCATCTTCCATTTCAAGCATGCCAATCACACGAGAAGGAATGAATGATCCCGCCTGAACAGGGTATGATGAGATGACCATTACATCAACCGGATCGCCATCTTTTGCAAGCGTATTGGGAATATATCCATAATTAAAAGGATATGCCATAGCAGTATACATAAAACGGTCAACCACGAGCATACCTGTCTCTTTTTCTACCTCATATTTGATCATCGAATTTTTAGGAATTTCAATCAAAACATTAATTTGTTGCATACTGCACCTTTGAAAACATAATTATATTTGAAACTTATAATCAGTTTACCAAAGAAAACAGCTTCTATCTACAGCAAACACTATTCTTTGACAACCAAAAGTATCATCGCCATAAAACTCAAAATAGCCGCGTACATAAGACCGATAACAGGGGAATAAGCTGACCACAAAAAACCTACAACAAGGCTAGAAAGTAAATCGCCAATACCATCAAGCGATTGCAATACTCCAAGACCAGTACCACGGATTTCTGGCGGTAGAATATAAGCTGCATGCGCTTTTTCTAAAGCTTTTACCGTGCCAGCACTCAACCCCGCACATCCAAAAAAAATCAACCAAAACCATACATGAGCTGTCTGAATCATAAAACCAACAGCTGTAATACCAAAAAATCCAAAACCGAAAACTGCTAACAACAACTTTCTATTCACATAATCACTGAGCGTACCCATACCAAATTCGCTCATTGCACGAATAATATTAAAAAACGCGTACAATAAAACTCCCTCAGCCGTTGCAATCACAAGAGAACTTTTCTGACCTAACAGCATTTGTACACGATAGATAAGGAGTGTTTGATTAAAGTTGCCTAACCCAAATAAAAAAATTATCCACAAAAAAGAGATAAATTCTGCTGGCAACATTTTAAGCTGTTCCATAAAAAATGGTTGCTGATGAGGCGGTGTTTCTCGTTTTTCTTCAGATGTTAAAAATATAATAGAAAGTACTGCACACATACCCGGAATAATGGAAATGAAAAAAATTGATGATAGTGAAATATTCACTTTCAATAATAAAAACACTGTCAATGGACCGGCTAATGCACCCAATGTATCCCATGATCTTTGCAAGCCAAACGCACGTCCATAAAAAGCTAATGGAACAATATTGGCAATCCATGTATCACGTATAGGTTCTCTAATACCCTTTGCAAGCCACGCAATTATTTTACATACAAAAACAGCAAATATCGTCTGCGCAAAACCAATTAATGCAAGAAATATTCCTGCAATACCATATCCTGCAATCAAAAATGGCTTATAAAAAGAAACTCTATCGGCAAGCCATCCAGAAAGTAATTTTGTTAGTGTAGCTCCTGCATCAGCACAACCTTGAATAGTTCCCAATGCAAATGGTACATATGCTGCCCCTACCAGTTGAGCAATAAACATAGGCAAAATTGCCGTGCCCATTTCATGGCACCAATCGCCAAAAAAGCTAGCTGAACAAAAACCAATAACATTTCTATTCAGCCAACTTTTCATATGTTTTCCCTATTTCATTTTCTTTTTAAGTTCTGCATATTTTGATTATGTCGTGCTGTAATATTATGAGTTGTTGCATCTAGATGTACGTTAAAACTAGTATTGAGATTAATCTGCACCGTCCTTGTTGAACCAGCTTTTTTAATATCTTCTCTCATTTTCCGATCAATTTGTTCTTGTCTGCGTTTTTGTTCTGCAGCTTCTTGTTCTTGTCTACGTTGTTTGGCTCGATCCTGAGGATTCATAGCAAATACACTGCTTGAACCAATTAATAACAATATTACCAATGATAAACCTTTTTTCGAGATATACATAACTAGATTCCTTGAAAATTAAAATTGTATATATCAATCCACGTAGAAAAATACTATAATTCTTACCCGAAAGCTATATCTTTATCGTTTTTTGTTGAATACAAATAATATGTAACTTATTACTAATAAAAGGAAAATTATGAAAAACATAATGAAGCTATCTCTTGTTATTATGTCATGCATCTCAGTCACTGGGTATTCTGCGGAAAAACCGCTTAATCCTGATGCAATTATTCGCGAAGCCCACGCTACAGGAGAACCAATCCCTCAATCAACGATAGATAAAATAATGCAACAACAGGCTACATTTCTAAAAAAGCAAGACATGGACTTCCGCAAAACGGTTGTGCAAAGCTACATCGACGCCAAACAACCTGTTCCTGCAAGAATAATATTAACACTCGAAGACGCACAAATTGCTGCATTAGCAACTCGTCATAATCAAAACCTTCAAGAGCAGTTACAAGTACATCAACCAAAATAAAATATGCTCAATGTACATTTGATTGCACATTGAGCATTAATCCTTGCTTTTTACTGTGAACAAAAACTTATTCTTCTGTAGATTCAATTTCGCTTTTTATTTTTTAATGTTTGCATACGAAAGCCTTCCACGCCTCGATCTGATCCATCAACCGTTCCCGTTAAAACAAGCTGTTCTTGTTTTCTTTCAGCGGAAAGGACCATATTGCCAACAACGTCTATCATCTAGAGGATTTAGAAGTAATCAAAAAGTTTGAAGAATGGGCTCGCATTAAAAAACAATAAGCTCTTACTGTTTTAAAATAAAAAATTGGCCCCAAAAACAGGGCCAATTTTTTTTACACATTTTTTATCTTCTGCATTTGTTGATCAATAAGATCAGCAATTTGTTCTGGATTCATTTCATCAGAATTAATCTCCAAATCATACTTCCAACCTTGATGCACCGTATCATACATGCTCCGTGCATGCCCTTCTGGTGATGTTCCACGTGCTTTTTCCCGCTGCTGAATAATAGGCAATGAAGCCGTTATACCAACAGAAATAACTGGAATACCTGATAAAGCTGACATTAAATCGCCATACCATGCAGGATCATACATAATGTAATCAACAATCACATTATTACCTGCTTTGGCATATGCAGCGATTGCTCTATGCATACCTTTGATGATTTTCTGTCCTTCCGAACCAATATGTAACGTAAATAATTTACCATGTTCATCTTCACTCGCAACACCTTGCATCACCACATGATGCTCTGGTTTATCTTCAAGATAAAATTTTGCCGGCAATACTCCAACAAAAAAATTATCTATTCCTATACCAAGCCATGGTTGAGTATGCTTTGCCTGAAAGGCTCGCATAATGCTCGATTTACCAACCGCTGAAGTACCATTAAGAATTATGACTGTTCCATAATTCCTGGTATCGTTTTTTAAGATGCAACTTGTTGTACCTAACAGTAAGGCACAAAAACTTGTGATATATATTACTTTCGATAACATAATAATTCTTTCGTTTACACACAATCAACCAGTTGTTTCATTTTATATTTACCATACCACCAGCCAATAACCGTAAAACCACATAATGCAACACAACACCATTCCCATGGCAAGCAATCAGCTTGACCAAGCAGCGCTGCACGCATGCCTTCCATCACATACAAAACTGGATTGCACAATAGTACATACGCGAGCGGCTGAGAAAATCGATATACTGCTGCCCATGAAAACTGAAAACCGCCCATAAACCAAAGTGGAAAAATAAAACGCATCCATACATTTTCCATTTTGGATAATGCGCCAACATGTACCGTTACTGCAAGCGTGAAAACTCCAAAAAAGATATTTGCTAAAACCAATATAATGGCGAACTTAAACCAAGATATGCTTGCAAAGCTAAAATTATTCCAAAATAATAATTTACCGAATGGTATCATACCTAAACTTAAAATAATACCGATCAGAGTATATGAAAATATAAAGCTCCATGATACAACAGTGGGAGTGAGTGGTAACGTTAAAAGATAATTCAGATGATTATCTCCTTCAATATCAGAAATAAAACGAAATGAATTACCATATATTTCAAAAAGACCAACCGTTGCTACCACGGTAGCCAACTGAAAACATCCATAACTCTGTGCAAGACCATATCCCTGCATGATATAGCCCATAACGATTAATGAGCAGAAGGCCCAAATATATAAATTAATTATTTTATCCAAAAGCTGTTGACGTGCAACATAAAAATGAGTTTTTGTTAATGTATATAAAATATCAGAAAATCGAAATAAGCGCGTATTCATATAATTTCCTATTGCGTATCAGATGTATTTTCCATCAATGCAATAAATGCATCTTCTAAATTTTCCATATTAAAGTCTGCTTTTAATTTATCAGGTGTCTCAATCAACTTAATCAATCCACTATCGAGTACACATACTCGATCAGAAAGCTGTTCGGCTTCATCCAAATAATGTGTAGTTAAAATAACTGTTACGCCAAGATTTTTTAAATCTTTAATCTGTTGCCACAACTGGCGCCTAATATGTGGATCCAAGCCAACAGTTGGTTCATCTAAAATCACCAATTGAGGGCTGTGCATGAGTGCACGAGCAATAATAAATCGTTGTTTATATCCACCGGAAAGAACATTCGCTTTTTGGTGCAAATACTTCTCAAGACTAAACTGCTTCACCAGCTCAGAAAGGCGTTCATCAATATGCGCATTGGTCATTCCATAATAACTGCCAGAAAAACGTAAGTTTTGTTCGAGAGTCAATTCCGGATGCAAATTTGGCCGCTGCGGACAAAAACCTATTTTATAACGATATGATGCCACATCATCATAAACAGATTTTCCATCATAGATTAAATCGCCTTCTGTTGGCGGATGAAGCGTTGCAATAATTGATGACAAGGTAGTTTTACCCGCACCATTAACACCCAAAAGTCCTAATATTTCTCCTTTATAAATATCAAGAGAAACACCTTTGAGAGCTTCGTTGCTACCATACTTTTTTTTAATATTGTTGACTCTCAACAATACTGTACTCATGAGGACTCCTTTAACAAAAACGTATCCATGCGCTCTACCAAGCACACAACAAATACACGTGAATAGGCACAAAAAAACTACAATAAAAATTGATTGTGTAAAAAAAGAAATGTTTGTGGCGCTATACAGTGCCATCAAACGATAGTTAGAAATGAATTATTGAGCGATTTCCATGATTGATGTCTCCTTCAGAAGGAATTAAATGGGATTATTATCATTTTAGCACGCGATTAACCTCCGTCAAGCACCAATTATTTCTCTATAACATGCCATTCATCATTAATTAAAGTAAAATCATGCTCTTCGAAAGATGCCGGTGAAATAACATACCTACCTAATAATTCTTTTAATGCATGAGGTAAATCACTAAATATTTTGTGTTCTGATTCTTCTAAATCAAGAGGATATCTTTTTGTTATTATGGTACTGACAAAATCAATCTGAATAGGAGAAAGGTTTGATACAGCTTGTAACGCCTTAAAATCATCTTGATGTTTTAAATCATATACAAAAAGATCAGCATTTCCACATATCTCTCTGATTGCTACTACCAGAGATGTACCATCATCGCTACATGCAATTGTTGATACACCACAACCTGGTAAATTATAGGTACAAATATATCTCCCTGTATACACATTAAATACATATACATCTCCAGAGGCATGAGCATCAGCCAAAAAAATATAGGTGCCACACGGGCTTCGATCATATGCTTTTATCCGTGGTATTATTTTCCCTTTCAAAGGAACCATTACCTTTTTTCTATTATTCAGATCATACGAAAACCAACACCCCAAAACATCGTCACATCCGGTCAGAAACCATCCATTATTTGTATCGTATTCAACTTTACAATTACTCCATGAAGTTCCATTATCTTCAAAAATAGTTTTTTTATTGGCAATATCCCACATTTTACATGTATTTTCACACACAGAAATAGCCTTTGTGCCATCTGGACTAAATCCAACACAGGATATCGTACCTTCTTGATGTCCTGGTAACGCGTACATTACATTACTACCAGATTGTTTACTCATAACAATAAGATTGTTTTTCCCAGAACTACCACCCACAATAATACCGTGACCTCTTTTACTAAAAGCAGCTGTTTTTATATCTTGTATAATATCAATTAATAAATTCCTCGTTGATTGCCATGTTTTCGTATCGCAAAAATATAATACATTCCCAATACCACTGAGCAATACATCGCCATCATAACTAAAGGCCAAACATTTAATTGATATTTCCTCATTAAGTTTGCACCATATAGGATCCGCATTTTTATGATCTGGCCATATTTTAAGTGGTTGTTCCAGGAGATTATTATATGCACAAACAAACTCTGTAGTATTAGGTTTAAATGCTGCAACGTTTATTCCTAATAACGAGCAATCTAACTGTTTTCTGTGAGCACTGCTGGCTTTTAAAATAATATCAGTTAATTTCTCGCGTATTTGACTCGTATTGGACGATTGCGCATGTAATCCTAAACTCCCCTGAACTGAAACAACTATTGATTCTGCTTTAGGAAGAGGTAACATTCCTCTGGGTGATTTTTTAGAAATATCCATAGGATGGGCATCAAAAAAACTCACTGCCAGAATAAAAAAAAACACTTTTGCTTTCACTAGACTACTCCTAATACAATCATGGAATTAATAAATGAATTATCCATTATTGTGCATAAAAAATATTTTGATGGCAATAATGATAAAAAATATAAAATATTAGATAGAAAAAAATGAAAAGCGCCGCTTTTACGCGACGCCTCTTTTTTCGTCAAATTACTGAGACAGTCGCTCAACTGCTTTTTGCAATACATCGGATTGATCGATTTTATATTCCATGAATGTCCAATGGTTTAGATTAAATACATGATCTATCACAGGATTTTCATCAATAATAAAACCTCATGCAGAATATGCATGTGATGATTATTCATTTTTTTTCTTTCTATGCAAAAGATCGTTAAACAGGTAACAACTATTATCTTTAACAAGATATAGTTCTTCCAATTCATGGTAGCATACCTACACTATAAAATTATTTAAAAACACGAAAAACCTCTGACATATAAAAATACCAAAGACAGCAAAAGAACGCTTAAAAAAGTACTTTTAAACTTTTTATAAGGTTTTATTGAATAATAAATAGACTTTTCATAATTGGGGTTTCTTTTGGCAGCATTACGCTGCTTTCATTTTCTATTTTAACAAATAGGGAAGACATCCACAACTGTATGAACGCGATATCGATATCCGTACATGGTGCTCCAACTATATCACCACATACATTGAAAAAGATGTGCGCTAACTACTCAATATAACCGATACACTTACTTTTGGACGCTTTTTAAAACTCTGCGCTGCACGCATTGGCAATCTTATTAATTATGCGGAATTAGCGCGTGATTGCGATATCAATGCTCACACTGCAAAAGAATGGGTCGCCATCCTTGAAGCAAGTTATATCATCAAACTTGTACCACCCTATTATCGAAATTTTAATAAACGTCTTACGCAGCATCCGAAACTTTATTTTTATGATACAGCCCTCGCCTGCCAGCTTCTGACTATATGCAGTCAGGATGAACTCTTTAATCATCCATTACGTGGAGCATTGTTTGAATCATTCATCTTTAGTGAGTTTTTTAAATATAACTATAATCACAATGAATCTCCTCAAATTTATTTTTGGCGCGATGCCCAAGGACACGAAATTGATTGCGTCATAGAAAAAAGCTACAACATTACCGTTCCTATCGAAATTAAAGCAAGCAAGACTATGTCCAATAGCTTTTTTGATGGACTTTTAGACTGGAAAAAGATTACCCAACAAGAGAATATAGAATCTTATGTTGTATACGGTGGAAAGAATTCCATAAAACGAGAAAAGGGATATATTTTTTCATGGAATGATTTGGCACAGATGCTGAAATTGATTTATGATTAATTCATTATCTACACGCCTGGGCACATTAGAAAGGATTTTTCATGAATTATGTAGATCTCACCCATACTATCACCAATAATATGCCATCTCATCCTTTAGATGTCACCGTACAATTAAACTCAACCGCAACGTACCAGGAACACGGTGTTGCAAATGAATCATTGTGTGGTGGAGTACATATGGGAACACATATTGATGCTCCTGGACATTTTGTAGATAATGGTAAAAAAATTACTGATTTCCCTATAAATACATTTATTGGGCAAGCACTGTGCATAGATGCTCGCAATCAAAAAATAATCACCCCTGATCTTCTTACAAATATTTCACTTAAAAAAGATCTTATTGTTGTGTTTTGTACGGAGTGGGACGCTCAATTTTATGCACCACATTATTATAGAGATCATCCAATAATTAGTGCAGAATGTGCACAACTACTTATTAATGCTGGCGTAAAAATGGTTGGCGTGGATTTCCCTAGTGTTGATAATCAACCATACGATATTCATAAACTATTTTTGAGCAATGATATTTTAATTATTGAAAATCTTACCAATCTCATTCCTCTTATTGGTAAAACGTTCAATATAATTGCATTACCACTTAAAATGGATGCTCATGGTGCTCCCACTCGTGTGGTTGCTGAAATCAAATAAAAATCAATTTTCAAAATAATAAAATAATGATGGGTGCTCTTCTATAAAAAAGATGCACCCATCATTATTTTATTATTTTGCTATTAAATCCACGGTATTTCTATACCATCATCTTCAACCAGATGCGCTTTATCGCCACTTATCCAACGCGGCATCAGTTTTTTTGCATAAACAAGATACGCATATAAACCATTTTTTGCTATTTTCTGACCGTTAAAAATACCGGTCGGTGGAAAGGCTATGCCAATGCCATATAAATCTTCGTCAATGATCCCGGTATATTCATCAAAAAATACATCAAATGATTCATTAATAAGAATTTTATTTGATTCATATCCAATTGCATACACTGCTTTGGTACATGTTGGTAATATTTTTTCTATATTTTCCACTGTATTTATCAAACGAATAAGATTAGCTGGTGGATTTTTCTCAAGTACATTCTCTGCCCACATAGAAGCAACACCTTCTAATCCTGGTGAACCATGAAAATAATCTTCTAAATAAAAATTTACTATCTGCTTTACACAGCAATCACATAAATTTTTCAAAACAAGTATTGCCGAATGCATGCCGCCAAAGACTGCTACGCTATCATCTGACGATACAAAATTCATTAATTTTTCTTTATCAAAGGCATCATCAAGAGAGATATCTGGAATATCATAGTTAAGACGTTTAGGATGAGCACCAATTGCTAAAATAACCTTTTTAGCATATAAAACCCTATCGGCACTTTCTAAAACCCAGTGATTATCAACACGATTTAATACACCAATACAATCTTTAATTGGTACCACCATATTTTGTAAATATGCAGTAAAATCTAATAACGGATCGACTATCACTTCTAATTTTTGAAATTGTTCAGCAGGATATGTATAAAGCAGTCGCAAAGAAGAGGAATCAATATTTTTAAAATAAGGACAATCTTCTACATATTCTATTAAATGTTGAGTTTGTATATTGCCAGGGACTTCACGATAAGATTTTCCAACTCTTCCTACATTAAATTCAGGATCAATCCATGCAATGGTAGAAGGCTTAACTCCTGCATCAAGTAAAACAGCAAGAGCCGTTATTCCTGCAAATCCCGCTCCTACTATTGCCCAATCATAACACTGCAACTGATTTTGAGTTGCTTCTTGAGCTTGCATGGTATTGAGTGGAACTATTAATAGAGCAAGCGCAATAGTAAAAAACATCCTTCTCATGGTACCCCCACTTTTCTTTAAACATCATAGACGCTGTTTTTCTCAGGCTATACAAAGTGGTTATTTTGAATCAAGAGGCATAAAATTTTATTTATACAGCTTCAGGATATTTATCAGGTTGTGCACGGCAATATTTTTCACCGGAACTTCTAGCAACATGCTCAGCTATTGTAACAAATACTCGTTCGAAAAATCCGCCTCTTTTATCACGTTTTTCCTGTTGCACTGTGCGCACTTCTTCAAGTGATATTTTTTGTAAAGCACATACTGCATCAATTACTTCAAAAACATCCGCGAGTTCTTCAATAAGTTCTGTATTACCTTGCGCAACACAAACTTCTTCTATTTCTTCACGTAATTTCATTTTTAGTTGTTCTTCATACTGCAGATCATCTAATTGTTTAACATGAATGATTGAACCAGTTGCACGCATTAGATCCGCTGCTTTATCTCGCCATAATTTATTTTGAAGAAATTTGTGCATCATGATTTTCCTTAGAATTGTATTTATCTCATAATATAGTTTATCATGAATGCAAAAATTAGCTTAAGGATGTCATGTGCTCATAAAAAGGCTTTGCTATCTTCTTTTGTTTTTATATACCTTATCCATCACTCCCGAAGGCTTTTTGCACAACACGTTTGTTAAAACAACATCAGGATATTCTTATGTTGAGCAATTAAAACCTAATGATTTTATTTTCTCTCATGTTATTGATAATCACAAATCTGAAAAATCAATTATTACCCATAGCACCAAATCTCGATCTGACCAATTTGTAAGAATTACCATAGGTAATTCAACAATATGCTGCGCGTCCGATCAGAAATTTTATGCATATAATCATCAACAATGGATTACTGCTGACCAACTCCAGATAACTGATCTTCTAATGGGTAATGATGGTGATGCAGTTGCCATAGATTCAATTAATGTTACAAACCAACCTTGTACTTTTTATGCTCTTTCACTTGAAACAAATCATACTTATTACATTTCTCACCATAATATTCTTGTTCACAATGCAGTCCCTGTAGTAGTAATTTCTCTTCCTGTAATAGTATCAACCACCACACCGGCGATACAAACCTGCCTTGCTGCAGCGGCAACATTTTTGGGTGTTTACTTCGCTAAAAAATTTAAGCATAAATTACATGCATCACCCATAAATTCTTCTTCATCAAACAATTATCGTAGTTATTATCCTGATCCAAATGATCCTAAGGATGATAAAAATAAAAGAAATGATAAAGAGCATCCGCATGGTATTTATAAAGATGCAGATTATCATCATAAAAATTCTAGTGGTTCTAAAAGCCCCAGTCCTGATAATGGACAACGTTGTTTGGATTATTCTATAGGCATAGGAGAACAGCGAATAGCAATAGAAGGGAATCATTTTGTAATTCTTAGACTTACTCGACCAGGAGAATATCATGGCTTTAAAGTTTCTTGGGATGACTTAGAACATCTACAAAGAAGCACCCTCATGAAACATGGTTTTGTAAGAAAATCAGGAAAAATAATACGACAAATAACCGAAAAGTTTTCATCATGACTAAATATGAAATAAGTTTCGTTATCAATGATGCAGCGAAAATGATTATACCATTGAAAGATCCAATAGAATTTTTAGGATCAATTTACATAGAAAAAATTTTATTAATATTCAATAGACATAAAGCACTTCTTTCTAAGAGTGCTATTTATCACGATATGCTTGATTTAACGCGTAAGTTAAAAAAAGCACTAAAGGAAGAATACTTTCTCCATTGTTCTATCACAAAAGATATTGGATATTTACATAATGAATATCTTTATAGCAGTATAAACCCTCCTGATAATATATTTTCAAATAACGACCATGATTGGATAGGATATTCATATCATCTTTGGGCATCAAACGCTCACTTTGATACGTGGATATACAATGCTGCCGATGGGTCAATCACATTTGAGGTAACTCCTATTTATCCTTATCTTTTTTCTGAACCAGAAGAAGAACCAGATTACATTCCCTATGAAGAATGGATTAAAACCTATAAGCCATATTTTATTACCACATTATCACGAGAAACTGCTGAAGAATGGATCGAACAGGCTGAAAGAATTATCTGGATGGTAGAATTTAATGAAAAAAGAATGCAACATCGTTCAAAAATAGATGTTGAGAGTTAATTAAAAAAAACCGACAAAGAGCCGGGCTTTCTTATCATGATAGCAATATTATTAATACTTTCTTCTATTTATAACATTATCTTTCACTCTATTTTCAAAAGTTTTACCAAAATAATGATATAATTGTTTTCCATCTCGTAATGGATTTTTGTGTAAAAGTCCCATAAATTCAGTACTTTCAATTTTTGCTGCATTAGCTATGACAAAAGGATTATTAGTAATGGCTGAAGCATGTTGTTGAGCTCGCTTTGCCACAAACTGAACCATTACTTTACCGGCTTCTGATCTCACAAAGTTTGGATTAGAATAAAGATCATTATAAGGAATCATGTTCAAACGCTCTCGAACGTTCACCGTTAATAAAATCATGTCTTCTTCAGGAATCCACTCCCCTTTTCCATTCAAATCTTTTTCTAGTAAACGAACTTCTCTTTCAGCTAAAACAACAGAACGGTACAAATCAAGATCTGAATCAATAACTGGAGCTCCGATAACATACCCCATTGCACTTACGCAAAATAGCGCTACAACATATTTTTTCTTATCTATTGTGTACATATGGTCCTCTTTTATAAAAATTATTTCTCATATTCTATATCATTTTTAGCAATAATACACTAATAACAGCAGTCAATACAAGCCACAAAGTTCCTCGCATTATATCTATTATGGGAAATAGAGAAAAGATACGTGAGAAAAAGGATCTTCCAATGCTGGTAAATATAAAACGGTAAAACCTAAAGAGTTTGCAGGTGCATCTGGAGGAGCTTCTCGATATGCTTTCCCCATTAATACGCTTAAACGAGCACGTAACGCTTTAGCTCGAGCGCACTTTGCACCCAATCCTTCAGGTATAAAAGCTGCGGTTTACAGAAAATATCCTTCTTTAAAAAAGAAAAAACAGATGCGTGAACACGCACATATCGTATAAAAGGATGAATATGAAAAAGAAGTGCACTTCTTGTGCTAAAAAGATTGTAAAGAAAGCTGCAAAAAGAATTAAAAAAGCTGATAAGATCATCAGAAAACATGATAAAGTAGAAAAAGTTATACATGAGTTCAAAGAGGACAAATTGCATAGCGGTTCTAAAAAAGGACCACTTGTCCACAATCCAAAACAAGCTATCGCGATTGCTTTAAGTGAAGCTCGTCGTGTAGGAAAAAAAAGACATAAAAAATAGTTGTTTAATCCACTCCTTTTAACAACTACTTAGAGATATCCCCCGGCCACTTCTTGCTGGGGGATATTGTTTTGTTATTTTGGTTTATTGTTTTCTTCCATGCATATACGCGTAGCTATATTAGCTAAAAATGCAACAGGAACTAAAATTGGAGCAGTAGGAGCAGCTGCTATGCTTCCTACAACCATCATACCAATACTAATTTTCAAGGCAGTTTCACTTTCTTTTAGGACCTGACGAGTTGTCATGACTGATTTAAGTTCAGACTTAGGAGTAGCGATGTTTGGTCTTTCAGACGCGATAATGGGGCATGCGAAAAGTAAAACACATAATAGTTTTTTCATTTAAAGTCCTTTGTTAAGTGGATCCCACCATTTATAAAAGAAGGGTCCGATAAAAATAAATGTTAATGCATACGATAATAACATTAGGCTATGCTCTGCGGTAAGAATAATTTCGGTTCTTAATCCACATTTGAGTGTAATGATGTAGGTAATCCCCCATGCCAAAGCAATAAAAGTAAATGCTACTGCTTGTTGTTTCCACCAATAGATATATTTCATGAATGTCTTTATGGAGTAGGCAACATTCCAAAGAATGTTCCAACAGCTACTGAAGCAGCTTCTACAGCAGCTACAGTTCCACCAATACTTCCTACACTGGCAACCGTTGCTACTGTTGCTTTTGCAGCTACAGCACCTACGCCAGCATTAGCTAATCCTGCTGCTGTAACAGCGGCTGTTCCGCCTACCGCTCCAGCAACTGTGCTTCCACCAGTAATAACACCAGCAGTCGTTGCTATCGCTGTTTTTGTTGCAATTGTTCCGGCAACTGCTAATCCAGCACCACCAGAAGCGGCTCCAGTAGCAAGTAATACGGTAGTTCCACCTGTAGTAACAGCTATAGTTGTTACACCAGTAAGGGCAACTGCATAACAAGCAGATTTGGTCAGCCAATACATAATAGTTCCCAAGACAGGTCCGCCACCAGGAAGCCGATGATGTGCTTTAAGAGTGAACTTCCCATCACCAGTTTGATTTAAAACAAGAAAGCCCGATTTTAAAAATGGCTTTAGGTTTTTTTTAGTAATCTCACGTGCTGTTTTATCCATCAACACTTTTTCGATTATCTGTTTTTCGCCATCCTGAACAACAACGAAACCTTTTTTGCCATGATACAACTGTGTATCAGCCATATAATGCGGAGCACGGAATGAAGCTGAATCAATCTTAAACTTTGGTGTATTGAATTCAATCGACTTGTTGCGTGTGATAGGCGCTACTTCAGCGATATCTTTTGCAACGGTGTTAACTATTGCAACACTGTGTTTGATAAATCTCGGAGCTTGTATTCTATGAGCCAATTGCATTGAGAACATAGACGTAGAAATAAATAAAAGACCTAAGGCCTTTTTCATAATAATCCTCATTAATTACGTAAACTATATTAAACAAAAACTGCACTGTGGTTAGTACATGTTGTGGTTAAAACATGAGTGAGTCCTCCTTGAAATTGTCTGTTGTGTAATTATGGGTAAAAACATTACCAGAGATTTATCAAATGATAAACAAAAATATGTAGATTAAAACGCACTTTTGATATTATTTGTGTTTTTTATTATGATTGCGATGCAATGCAACAATTCAATTAATTTGTGTTTATGATGATTTGGGTCAAATGTGTTGCTTTTTGTGTGTGTGCAATAAATGATATACAAGGGAAAAACGTGAAGCAAAAGAAGTTAGCAGGACAAATTATCCATGAACATGACAATTTAGGCCTTGACCTCGAGGCAGATATCATTGAATATCGTCGTGTGATAGAACCAGATATTATAGCTAAACTTCGAGAAACTGCACATCAAACTAAAGATAAAGAAGATATTTTGGCAAAGACCTTTATGTTGTATTGCTGACAACAATTGATCGTGTTTTAAGACAGGCAAAGAATTATTCCATTGGCTCGCTAGAAAACAATTCGAAGAATATAATCGATAACAAGCATTAACACATGCACTGATATACCAGCATTCACCAATATCAATGGACCATACTGCACAACAGACTTTAAAGGCAATGAGTTACTTTTCGAGCCCAATCTAATCATACATTACCGAAAATGATCAATTATAATGCATCATATAATTCAAAAAAAACATTTTTAATCTTCATATTGTAATTTTTAATGAAAAGTGTTTATCCTGTATATAAAGGTAATTGAGCGTATCTTTATACAAAGGCAAAACATGAAATCTAATTTTTTGGTAATTGGACTTTCTATAAACGTATTTTTTACGTATGTATCAATTAACGGCATGCAACCATCCCCCAAGCCATCTCGGGAATTAGTTCGCACATGGAGTCTGCCTTTCCAAGGAAAAACTAATTCCATTGTTGAAACCATCATCAAAAAAGAATGGAATAATGAACCTGAATATAATAAACAAATCCAAAGATATCTCCTTGAACTAGCAGAATGGCACGCTCATGAAATAAGCAAAAACGAACAAGACGAACAAATATATAAATCAGCCTTGAGAAAGTTTGGCAAAACAAATCCTATTCGCATAGAAAGGAAGCTTCCACAACTGAAAGATCCTTTAACAAAAATACCCGTTATTGAAAATCCGGAACTAAAAAACCTGATGTCGGAAATTAACGCCAATATACGCACTATTACTATCAACAATTTCAATGTCGATATCACAAGCAATAATAAAAAAATAGATGCTATTTTGGAAACTAAAGGCACGATAAAAGATTACGAATACGAACATGAATTACAAAAAGCAATCGCAAAACAATTAAAAACCATACAAAATAAGATGAATTTTACTCAAGACCAAAATGAACTTCGAATAGATCTTGATAAGCTACTACGATATGAAAAAGGCATGAGTGAAGCTAATCTTAATATTTTGAAAAAATTAGAAGAACGATTAATCAATAATATACCTTCAAGAGAATCTCAACCAGATGTACCTAATCCAAAGCCGAAAACAACTATAGATGAACCTGCAATAAAAAAACCTTCAAAAGCTGATAAAGAAGAATCGCCTCAACAAGAAGCTCAAAATCTCGAACAAACAATACAACCATTTCCGGTTGCACAGCTATTAAAAACGTTCGAAACTAAAGGAGCTTCGGTTGTTCAAAAAGGACAAAAGCCTAGCTTATCTAGTAGCTCAAGTACATCGTTATCTTCTATTTCACTAAAATCACCAGAAAAAATGGAAACACTATCTACTGAGACAATTCAAAAACCAACACCGGAAGTTATTCCACCTGTTAATCCGTCTCAAGCTACTGAAGAGGAACAAGATGGACCTGAAACATCCTCAACTATAATAACTCCCATCAGCCCAGCAAAAACAGTTAATAATCAAGTTGTTGATACCCTGCAAAAAACAAAAAAAATAGACGCATCTCAACCACTAACATTAGTCATTCCACTATCTGAACAGCATCCAGCTCCTGAAATTAAAGATATTTTGCAAGAAACATCAACACAACCCTCTAGATCATCATCTTTCTGGGATTTTTCATGGCTTAAAGAAAAAATTTCAGCATTTTTTGATAGATTTTTCTGGTCTATCTACGGATATCGTTAAATTTATTCATCTTTTGTGCATCACATGCTCTTATCTTTATGACCACAAATAGCTATATATGGTCACAAAAACCTCTATCTCTGACACTTTTACCCAAACTCTTGCAAATTACCATATATAATTACTATTATAAATTTGTATATCTAATTTAGTTTTATCCTAAAGCATACTAATATAGGAAGATAACTCATGAAGAAATTATTATTATGTGTCAGCCTAGTCTGCGCATTACCATTAGGATTACAAGCTCTTTCAAAAAGCGATGTAGCACGAGAAATAGCAAGTACCGTTAATAATTTGAGACTGAATGCGCTTGATTCAGATGTTTCTGTTGCCAATCAACAAAAAGTTGTTACCCTCTGGGATACTGCCTTTGCCAATGCAAAGAAATTTGTTCTTGAAAATAGTAAAGATTTGCTCAGAAAAGACGATCCTGATTTGATGGCTGCTTTGAAAAGGCTAGAAGGAATTAACAATGATTTTACCAACACGTTAAAAACAATACGCGCAACTATGCCTAATGCTCCTATTAGCAGACTATTACAAATATCAACTGATGCTAAAAATGTTATGGATTCTATTGGAGCAAAAACATTCACGCTTCCTGGAAAAAAAGAAGCTCAAGTCGTTTTAAAAGATCTAGCAGCAAACATAATCAGTTCTGCCAAATACTTTTATGATGATCTTGTCCAAAAAAAGAGATAAAGGAAATCGTTATGTATCATCTACCCATACTGCAAGAACTCGGTTTAACCATTATTCGCATGAGTTTTGGGATAATTTTCGCCATTATAGGTTATACTAAATTACTTTCAGGATCTGAAAACCTTACCGAACTGGGAAGTGCTATAGGGTTATTTGGTATTAAATGGGGTCACCTTTTTTGGGGATATATTGCAGCATTAACCTTATTTTTAGCAGGCGCATCATTTGCTCTTGGCCTGTATATCCGTATTGCATCAATACCATTAATAGGTTTTCTTATTGTAGCTCTTTATTTTCATTTCAATAAAAATGATCCTTTCACACAATGGGCATTCGCGTGTATGTGCTTATGTATTGTTGTAGCGTTTTTTGTAGCAGGAAGCGGAAGATATTCATTAGACCACATTATAAAAAAATGTTCACCTTGTAAAAATGAACCAAAAAATTTAGAGTAATTTTAAATGAAATATATCAAATTATCTACTATATTCACGATATATATCACACTCTCATCGATGTGTTTGCAATCAGCACAGCCCACGCAAAACAGTTCATGGTGGGAAAGATCAAAAAACTATGCTGCAAGTTTTGTTCCACAATTCGCTCAACAAAGAGCTAAAATATTGCGTCACGCATTTTTGAAACGAGCGTACTTTTTATCCTATAAACTCATGATGAGAAGAATGAGTCATCTTCTGGCGGAAATGGAATTTATTAAATACAAGAACCCAAAACAAGATGTAACAGAAAATATAAATAATTTCATTAAAGAAGCATTTGATCTCGAGGATCTCTTTGATCCAGCATTGATCATCCATGATACATTGTCCCAATCAGAAAAAACCTTTAGCCGTGGAATAGCTGATTCTAAAGGGAAAAACATCTTTTTAAAAAAAATGCTATCAATACTGAATGAATTGAAAATAGAGATTGATAAGGCCCTAACCGATTTTATAAAAAACAAACCAACAAAAAAATCATCCTAAATTACAACAATAAAGATCTTACATAAATCATTCAATTCAGTTCATAAATTCCTAATGATTTTTCAATCTCTTCAACCTGCTTTAACATCAATTCGAAACCATCTTCACCAAAAATTTTTTCTTCAGTATCTTCACAAATCTCAGCGAGCTCTGCATATTCTTCTTCACTCACCAATGAACGTATATGCGGAAAGATGATGGTATCTTCACGACTTTCATGTGGGCGATACATAGCAATAAATTGGTGCAATAGATCTTTAATATCATTCAATACCTGCGCATCATACTGCCCATCAGCAACAAGATGTTGTAACTGACTCGTCATTGCACGACCTCGTATATGTTGCTCACGTAGTGTTGCAACTAAGTCTGTTTCCTGGTTATGTTTTTCAAACAAAGGAAAAATATAATCTTCTTCTATTTTTTCATGATATTCTTCGATGAATTTTTTAATAATTTCCAATGATTGCGCAAGCTGAACTGCCGGAAAATCTTCATGATGATCAATTCTATTAATCACCTCTTCATAAATCAGCAATACCCTATTTAATAATCCATGTTCACGCATAAGATCTTCTGGAGCGGAAATATCATGAGGAAATAACTCAGGTTCTTTATGCTTCATGCAATACCAAATGGTCATGACACAAAGTATGGAAATAACACTTAACACTAATTTGGTTATAAACATATTACTCATTACCAACTTCTTTCTATTTTTATTTATTTTTCTACCAATACAATTTTTATAATATATTCCATTAAATCAACTCAAGACCCACAAATGCAACATCAATAATCTGAGTGATATTATCACTTTTGCAGCAATTAAAAAATAGTTACAAGATATAACTAATAAAAATGACCACGTATTAAAAAAAATGGCATATTATTTTTACCAATATCATGGAGCAATCAGCCAGGTACACTCTATTGGAGCACTTACCTGGCTAAAATTATTCGATTTTTCAACAAACCGATTTACCAAGATAACCTTCTGTAGATCGCTGTTTTACAACAAAAAAAGCTTGCTTTATTAGACAATTGGCGTAAACTTCAGATAAGCAAAATAGGGAATTTTCTTTTATATACATTTCTTCACCAAAAAAGGCTATACTATGTTAAAAAAAATATTATTGAGCGCAGCATTTGCGATATCAACATGTGCAACAGCGCAAATTAATCTTGATCTTAATCTCACTATATCGCACGAAGAAACACAACAACAAGCAGCTGGTTCTGTTGTTGTTGATGAAAATGAAGAAGCTTCAGTTGTTTTTAATGAATTTGATTCGTTAATCATTAATCTTATAACGCAAACAGAAGATGATCACGTTGTTATCCAAGCTCAATTCTTACAAAGACTGGAAAATGAAGAATTACTTCCTATCGCGGATGAGTTAATTGCGCAAGTTCAATTAAATGAACCGGCAACTTTCACTATCAATGAAGAAGATGGTAGTGGAGCACTTATACTTGTAGTTGTTCCTTCTCAAGTACAATAACTGTTACTTACCCTATTTTGCATCAGATGAAATCTCCATACCCCATACGCATTCTTTGTATGGGGATCTCTTAATTAAAAGAATTTTAAATTATTTTTATTAAAATCATAGCTTACGATATATCAGGACACTATCAATGAAAAAAATAATTTTTTTCACTTTTTTCTCTTTATGTATTTTTACATTATCTATTGCCATGGATAGAGTGGCAAGCAATCAGAAACCACGCAATGAACATCTTTCAAGAGAAATCGAATCGCCAGCTACACCGAAAATAAACCTTCAACAACGTAAAGAAAAACAAAAACAAACTGCTTTAACAAGAAGCCAAGAACGTCAGCGAAAATATTCGGATGATTATAATACATAAAAAAAGCAGTGAAAAACCACTGCTTTTTTTATGAAGAAATTGTTGAATGATCATCTTTTTTGTTCTTGATATCTTTTTGTAATCGCGCATGCCAAATCTTTAGGCAACTGATCAAATGAGGAATAGTGCACCTGTTTCTTATGATCTTGCACCATTTCTTTATAATTATCAGGTATATTAATGCTTTCAAGATCATATACAAGACAATCATTTTCTATCCACGCAACAGTTCCTACATCTCTTATTATTTTTTTTTCTTCATAGTTACCAGAATCTAAAATTGCTTTGAGTAGATAAGGAAAATTCGATAAACAACAAAGTACTTCTTTTCCACTTTCACCTCCCTGCTTCTTAAAGCGTAATACACATCTAATTGCTGATTTAGGATCTCGTTTAATAGCATTATTATAATGTATTTTTCTTCCTGCACCATAACAAACTATGTTCCCACATAAGCCATAACCAGCCACCTCTACCCATCCATGACCAAAAAAAGATAATCGCTTATCTGAATTGTAAAAAGGAAACAATTTGTGATATAGTTCTGTATCAAAATTAGTCCATTCACCAAAATGCTCGTGAATAGTTCCCTTATCTCCTAATTCTAATCTTCCTATCATAATTTTCTTATGAGTAATAGTTGATTGAGGATCAACAATTATTTTTTTATATTCCGCTCTACTACCATATACATGCCATTGTAAAAAATCCATTATTGTTGTTTGGCCAGACGAACACATTTTAAGAATATATGCTTTTCTATATTTATGAGCTGCACGTAAATATCGATCATTATCCATGCATGTTAAACCAAAAACTATAAGATCATTATGACTCCAACCAGAAGGATCGGCAAAAACAATATCTCTTAGTTGCTCTTTTTTGCTTTTAAAGTGTCCATGTTCAGCTGATATAATATTAATTATGTATATGCACATGCTAATCATCAAAAAAATATATTTCATCTTAATTTTCCCATTTGTTTTCTAACGCTCAATGCTATACCTATCCTCCAAAATGTATTATAGGAGAATAACATTAAGTTAAACATGGTTTTGAAAAAATAATAGAAAAGCTCTATTTTCTTAGGATGCGATAAAGAATTATTAGATACAGAAATATCCACAAATATGTGGGTAATATTATCAGAGTTTATATACATGAAAATTATTGAAAAATGATTAATAAAAAAACAAAGACAGAGCCTAATAAAAGCTCTGTCTTTGTTTTTTTATTAATTATGCTTCTGAGCTATTCGTCATCATTCAGGAAAAATTGAATATTAGCAGGCGTTCCCAATTCAAGACGTGCAGCCAATGGTTTATCTTTATACATTAGTTCATCTTCATTAACCATCATTTTATCAATATTAGCCTTTTGATCTAAAATGATATCCGTGCCCACGATTTTTTTATTGGGTAATTTTACTCCATCACCCG
>JACZCT010086520.1_pt1 | contig 49383 bp, 50 predicted proteins | sample 8641871 | NCBI WGS metagenome assembly JACZCT01 (sample SAMN15324604, study PRJNA640507) | soil metagenome | isolation source: monocropping sugarcane control | place: China: Luxin town, Laibin City, Guangxi Province | collected 2019-07-25 | depth 10cm m | reverse complement strand
GCTCCAATTGCTCCCGTACTGCCCGTAGAGCCAGTTGTACCAATACTTCCGGTAGAACCAGTCGCTCCTGTAAAACCGGTTGCACCGGCGTTTCCAGTATTACCGGTTGCACCAATCAAGCCAATAGCGCCAGTTGCTCCCGTTGATCCTGTGGCACCTGTATTTCCTCCACCTGAGCCAGTAGCACCAGTTGCTCCCGTTGATCCTGTAGCACCTCGACGTCCACGATGCCCTCGACGTCCACGAGGTCCTCGTTCACAACATGGTTTCTCACAATAAAAAGACGATTCTTGACAAGATGAAGATCTAAAAGTTACTTCATCATAATATGTATCTACGCTATCCAATGTATCGAACGATCCTTTTTTAATCATGTCTGCTAATTGATCCAGCGCATCATTTATCTGATTTAACATATCAGGTGATAATTGTGAGCTCTTCTTTAATACAATCATTTCAGCATATGAAAGAGCTTGCAAAACAATATCTTTAGGTGCTCGTGTATTTCCAGCAGTAATGTGTTTATGCAATTGCCAAAGAAGAGAATCATTATCTTCATCTAATAAACTTATTTTTTCTACTACATGAGCAAATCTATCGCGTGCTCTGGTAAGATCGAAATAAACATCTTCTTGTAATACTGACTCATCCATTTTCCATGGATACATAGTTTGTACTGTGGTGGCAAATGTACATAAAAAGAATATTATAAAATGCTTATCCTTCATATTAAAACCCCTTTTTTAAAAGTATAAATAATACCAATTCATAGTAAAAAAATAATCATTGTGTCAATTAAAATTTTGATGCAATAATCATTTTTACTATACTTTACTTTTTATATTTCTCATTATATTCCATCATCAATTCTTTATATCTTTTCAATTCAGAATGCTTTCTAACAAAAAGATGCACAAATGAACACATATTATCAGCTGAATGTTTTTCTAGAAAACCTGTAACTGCTTTAAAAGATATTAGTGCTGCTTGTTCTCTGGGAAATCCTCTTTCTGTGCTCAGCGTAACAAGACCAATTGATTTATTTTCTTTATTTTTTATTAATTCCAGACATTTAACCAAAGCATTCTGGTAACACATTGCTAAATCATTACCCGCTTGCTCAAGTGCTGTATCGCCAAGATAATTATGACACGTAATAGCATAAGGATTTTCAGCGCCTACTCTATAGGGCGAATAGCTATATGCTTGTGGTCTATGCTTTCCAAGATCTTTAAGCACAATGATTGGTTCAATTACATGTACAAGACTACCTTGCACTTCTTCAGCTTTAGCCTTTTTATACAATTTGTAGTCTTTCGTAAAGGCCTTATAGCTATCATCCTGTGAAGAGCTTCCAGATGTTTTAGGCAAAGCGTATATTTTTTTATCATGTACACAAAACGCAGTGCCAATTATATCATACTCTTTTTGCATAGCAGATTTTTTAAATCTATCCTGTTCTCTTTTTCCAACAATCATCACATCTAATGCTCTACCATGTCTATGTATATCATCTCTACTGATTAAAAAAAGCGTGTTTCCTGTAAGACACATAATGGTTTTAGATTCAGCAGCATGAGTAAGCATGGAGAATATACAGAGCATTATTAATAAATATTTCTTCATTGCTATCCTTTTTTAATATTTACCCAAAATATATATTCGACTATAAAAAAACATTGCCAAAATAGCAACGCCCACTTATACAATACATATATCTTCTTATTTCAAAAAAGGATTACATATTATGTTTGATATCATTATCATTAAAGGCATTTCAGCTGGCTTTACTTTAGCTGCACCAGGAGAAGCGATCGGCTTCCTTGAAATTAAAGAAACCGAAAAGAATATTACTACAGGTGTCGTTGCTGGTCTGGCTGCAGCAAGTGCGGATCTCGTTTATGGCATTTTGACCATTATCATTTTTCAATTGGGCCGTCCATATATTATTGGTGATCAAGTATGGCTCAATCTTATTGGCGGAACTTTTTTATGCATTTTTGGCATCAAAAGATTTCTCGACACTTCATCACTTAACAATGTCAAGCCTATTGCTGGTAAACCAAAACATATTTTTGCAAAAACCTTCTTATTTACTTTAACAAATGCTTCAACCATCTTAGAATTTATATCACTTTTTATAGGATTTGATATTGAATTTAAGAAGTGTCATGAATTGATTATTTTTGTAATCGGAGTATTTTTCGGCTCACTTTTATGGTGGATTTGCATATTTATAACTGATAAAATAGTTCACAAACAAATATCGCGTAAAATACTCCGTTACCTCAACTATATATCAGGTGTTATTATATTTTGTTTTGGCTTATATACATTTGCGTAAGTTACCGAAGGCTTGACGCAATGAGGAAATTATTTTTATAATTTCGCTTGATTATTCAATTATTTTTGCAAATCAGGATTTTTTGTTTTAATTTTTATGTGTAATTCTTTTCTCTTCTAATGCCTCGCCATAAGCTTTATCAAGTTGAATCAAAGGATCCGTAGATATAAAAAGCTGTTTTCTGTCTTGGGAAAGCCCATTGATTGAAGCGGTAACCTCTGTTATCTTTGTATCCAGCAAATCTATACGCCATAACATAGTACACATACAGAAAGTCATTACAAAATAAGTTATTGATAATAACTTATTCATCATTCTTCTTTTTTATAAGAATTTAAAAAGAATTATTCAACTAAAATAACATCGCTTGCAATATCATCAGAAACAGTCAATCCCAATGTATCAAGCACCTGCTTATTAACATAAATTTCTGTAGTATTAGCAGTAACAATACCAATATCTTGTGGTTTTTTCTTTTTTTCTAATACCTGTAATGCAATGATACCCGCTTGTTTACCACTTTCATAGTAATCAACTCCACGCGCCATGAGTGCTCCTTGTTCTACTAATAAATTATCACTCACGATCAGCGGCTTTTGTGCTTTGGCTGCAATATTGGCAATAAGGGCAATAGAATTTGCAATCACGTTATCGGTTGGACAGAGCAATGCATCAACTTTACGCACCGCGCTTGCAACAGCTGGTTCCATATCAACTTCTGATGCTACCGCTATTAAGAGAGGCTCATATCCCGCTCGCTCAAGCTCGGTAACCATAATTTTTGATGTGGTAACTGAATTAACTTCAGCTGAACAAAAAAGAATACCAACCTTCTTTGCAGTTTTTGGCAATAATGTCTTCATAGCTTCAATTTCTTTACGAACATCGATCATATCGTTTACACCACAAATATTTGGTGCAGAAAAATGATCGAATAATTCTGGAGTAACTGTAACAGCTGCAATAATAATAGGTTTTTCTTTTTCTACTGATATTATTGCTTGAGCTGCCGGTGTTGCAATAGCAAACACCGCATCGGTATCTTGTTTGGCATGAAACTGCTGCGCAATGGTGTGGATGGTACTAATTGACCCCTGGCCATTTCGCATTATAAAATCAACTATATCACCTTTATTTTCACGAATAACATCCATAAAGCCTTCTCTGACTGCATCAAGAGCTGGATGCGACGCAGTTTGTATAATGCCAAAAGTAAAAGCTCGCTTATGCTCGCTTTTTTTTAAACGTTTCAACACTACAATGGTAAATATACTTACTACAAACAGCAATAATGCTAGGTGCGTTCTTTGAATGGTCATCATCATTCCTTATCTTTAAAAACAGCTTTTTGATTTTTGAATAAAAAAAACCCGGCTTTTTTACCGGGGATACTTTTTCATTTTTTGTTGTTTTTTATTATATGATACTAGTCATCCTCTCGGTTAAGAAGTAGTTATCATAATAATAAGAAGAAACATGAAATACTGCAGAAATGGTTAATAGCACGGATGTTTCGAGCATTATTTCACAATGCTGATCGATATGATGAATGTTGTTCATAACGTGCTTTCCATATTCGAATATTATCGCTTTATACAATGAGTATACACCAGAGCACATCAGAATAAAATATAATTTTCTCGCATGTGCGCTTTCTATTCAAAATTTTTTAACCAAATCAACACTCTTATTGCAAATTGAAATTCAATAATAGTATTATTATGATGATACTAAAAAACATTACTCAGGCAAAATAATAGGATTTGTCATGAAAAAACATATTTTTCTGATAATCAGCATTTTTTATTCCAGCACTATGCTCTGCTGTCCTTTTCAATTTTGCCCTGAAGATCAACGTCCCTTTTTTGAGCAATACGAAAATACCTCTACCCCTTCAGAAATAAAGGAAAAACAATGAAAAAAATAATAATGTTTCTATTGATTTTATGTAGTTACCCTATAACTGCAAGTGTTAATTGTCTCGATAACTCAAAACATTTATCAGAAGATTTTGATGATAAAGAATGGCATTCTGTTGCCTGTGATTGTCCTTGTAACGTCATAAAAGGCAATAAATGTATTGAGTGTGGACATTTGCAAAACGCAAGCACGTATATAGTAGTTTTACCCACAAAAGTAGCGCAACAAGCAAAAATATATACCCCCGAAAATCCGCAGTCTGTTATAAGAAAGCTTGCTCATAAATACCTGCAGAAAAAGTGATTTCACTTGTATTTTAAAATAAATTTTCTCATTTTACACGTATCTCATCAAAAATGATATCACACTATCAGCATTGAGTGAAAGCGAATCAATGCCATTTTTAATTAAAAACTCTGCAATTTCAGGATAATCGGATGGTGCTTGGCCACAGATGCCAATATATTTTCCCTTTTTATGTGATCCTTCTATTGCCATTACCATCATTTTCTTTACTGCCTCATTACGTTCATCGAATAATGGTGCTACGAGAGTTGAATCTCGATCTACACCTAAAACCAATTGCGTTAAATCATTTGATCCAATAGAAAATCCATCAAAGTAGTTACTAAATTCTTCTATTAAAAGAACATTTGATGGAATTTCACACATCATCACTAATTCTAATCCATCATCACCACGCACCAAACCATATGATGCCATGAGCTGTGTAACTTTTTCCGCTTCTTGTATCGTTCGTACAAAAGGAACCATAATTTTTACATTTTTCAATCCCATTTTGTTACGTACCTGCACTAAAGCTTTACACTCTAAAGCAAACGCTTGCGTGTATTGTTCATGGTAATAGCGTGACGCTCCTCGAAACCCAATCATCGGATTCTCTTCTATTTGTTCAAAATATTTTCCACCTAACAAATTACGATATTCATTACTTTTAAAATCTGATAAACGCACAATAACGGGGCGTGGAAAAAATGCCGCTGCAATCATACTAATGCCTTGTGATAATTGTTCCACAAAAAAATCGGCTTTATTTTGATACGCGAAAGTTATTGCTTCAATTTCATGGATTGTTTTTTTATCTTTGACCAATTCAGGATGAATTAGCGCCATAGGATGGATTTTGATTGCATTCGTAATGATGAACTCAAGACGAGCAAGTCCAACTCCTGCTACCGGTAAAAATGATGCTTGAAATGCACTATCCGGATCAGCACTATTTATCATTAAGTCTACCGGTGATGATGGAATATCAGTCAACGCTACTTCTTTTACTTCATATTCCATTTTTCCTGAGTAAACAACACCAACGGAACTGTCTGAACAATCAATGGTAATAGTTTCACCATTTTTTATTTTCTTTGTACCATCTTTTGTTCCTACAATAGCAGCAATGCCCAATTCGCGACTCACAATCGCTGCATGACATGTTCGGCCACCACGATCAGTAATAATTCCTGCTGCTCGCTTCATCACAGGAACCCAATCAGGATCAGTCATTTGCGTGACAATAATATCATTATTTTTTATGCGCGCAATATCTTGAGCACTTTTTACAACACGAGCAATACCAGAAACAATTGCCCTACCTATACTTAAACCACTTACCAGTGTTGATTTTGTTGCAGGAGAATTTTTTAATATATATTGCTTTAAAGTAATATTTTTTTTACCCGCATGAATTGTTTCGGGACGTGCTTGAACAATATATATTTTGCCATCCTCACCATCTTTTGCCCATTCAATATCCATAGGTGACCAGCTTTTTTTTAATGCTGAATAATGGTTTTCAATTGTGACAATATAATGAGACAATTCAATAATTTCCGGATTTGTTAAAGCAAATCTTTTTTGATCTTCTACCGAAACTTTAACCGTCTTTATTTGAGCACTGGCACCGTGAGCATATATTATTTTGATTTTCTTATCACCACATGTTTTTTTTATAATAGGTGCATATCCGCGGGCAAGCGTTAGCTTGTGTACCATGTATTCATCAGGAGTAACAAGACCTTGCACAATTGATTCACCGAGACCATATGAAGCTTCAATCATCACCACATCTTTAAATCCTGTTTCTGTATCTAATGAAAATGCAACACCCGAAACAGCCTCATCAGAACGAACCATTTTTTGTACACCAACTGAAAGAGCTACTTTAAAATGATCAAATCCTTGTTCTACTCGATATGCAATTGCACGGTCATTAAACAATGATGCTATGCTTTTTTTACAAGCTTCAAGCAATTGTTTTTCGCCAGCAACATTCAAAAACGTATCTTGTTGACCTGCAAATGAAGCGGTGGGTAAATCTTCTGCCGTTGCAGAAGAACGTACGGCAACATCAATCTCTCTTGCGCCATAGCGCTGTGAAAGATGATAATAGGCTGTTATAATTTCTTGCTCGAGATCTTCAGGTATTATGCCACTTAAAATAAGTGCGCGCACCTCCGAACCTGCTTTTTGCAAAGCTTTTACATTATGAACATCAGAAAGCTGATCCATAATTATTTTAATTTTTTCAACGAACTGGTTTACTTCAAGATAATGCCAATATGCATTTACAGTAATAGCAAAACCAGTGGGAATTCTAATTCCTTGTGAAGTAAGTTGTCTTATCATTTCACCAAGCGATGCATTTTTTCCACCAACACTTGATACATCATTGATGTTAATATCTTCGAAATATTTTATAAACTTCATACAAACTCTTTTATTTTCCTCTCCACAACCCATTTAATAGCATCAACAATTTTATCCTGATTCGCAACAACATTAAATTCCATCTGATTCATTACCTGTTTTGATTCCGATAACGAATAACGGAAATTAGTGGTATAACATGGCCCAAATTGAATACAATAATCAAAATGAAAGCCATCAATACAACGATATTTTTTATATCTCGGTTCTTCCTTTTTCTCTTGCCATAAGTGTTGATCAGTTATGCGCGGCATATAAATCACCACAGGAACCTCGCTATCTTGATCATCCTTGAAAATAGAAATCGTTCTTTTTTCAATATCGGTATAATCAATAACAGGAAACTTTAAACTCTTCATACGTGCGTAATTTTCAGCCTCCTTCAGTGCTGCAGGAATTTTTTGTGAAAAATCAAAAATGATAAGCACATCTTGTTTTCTTTCCTCACGCTCACCACTTAATGGAACATACGGCAAATTACATTCTATACCCGCATCAACCAATTTTAAAATTTTATTCTTTTTTAAAGTATCATGCGTATCCATATCACGCATAAAATTATGCACACGTGCCCACGCAAAGCGCGTATGTGCAACTCTGCTTTGCATTATATTTTCTTCAATGATTGCTTTTGCCTGAGATGAAACTAAATCTTTCAATACACGATTCCACACGGATTTAAAATCGCCACCATACGCAGATCCAAAAACACCGAAATGAAATCCTAAGCTTTGCTCGGGTGCATAATCAACTGATAAACCATCTTTAAACCGTCTTCCATATGCCCATGTTGGAACATAGTATCCATATTGTGCTGAGCCAATTTCAATGGGTGTAAATTCATACCATGGAATACTTCCACGAATATTTATTCTTCCATCAACTGCTGAATAAATAGGAAAAGGCAATTGCCCATCTTCAATAGTTTTCATTTGATCTGACATATGTATCATCTGACAAGCATCACCAAAGAAATCTTTTAATAGATGTCGTGCCAAAAAAGCTCCAAATAAATCAACCGTAGAAAATGGTTGTTGAAAAGCTGTTTTAACCAAAAGCATATGCGCGATTTTGCGACTATCTGGCTTTCTTATTTTATAAAAATCAACGGTCAGTTGTTTGGCAATATATGTTTTCAGTTGCTTGAGTGTCATTCCTGTTGACATCCATAATCCCACTGCCCACGTTGAACCAGATAATGCACTTACGTACGTTATTACATCAAGCAAACCTATCTGTTCTAAACCAGAAAGAGCTCCAATAGAACCTAACATTGCTCGATATCCGCCTCCACTGCAAATGACCGATATGTTTGGTACATATTTGTCTTTCAACGATCTTTTGAGAATTTTTTCTAATGAAGGTGTGATTTTTGATCTACGATTAAGCAAAAACTCTCGTTCTTTTGGATGTAAATCATTACCAACGCGCACATGAGCAACCGTTGATGCGTAAGGATTATCAAGAATAACCTTTTCATGCGTTTTAATATACGCAAAAGGATTAGATATCCATTTTTTTGTTCGTTGCCACAACGAATCTGTTTTGGGAAAACAGGTAGTACTCATTATGCAAAGGAAAAATAATAGTTGAGAGTAACGCTTATTGTATGTAGGCATGGTATTCCACTTTTTATTTTGAGAACTTATCCGAAAATTAATCAGCAAAGTTGAACATGCAAAATCTGTTTGTAATCGATTATTCTATTCCGCTCGTCCTGAGTGTTTTTGTCTTCAAAAGCGTATCGAAGGATGCGGAAACCTTAAAATTTTTTTCACTAAAAGGCTTTTTTTTTATCATCCTTCGATACATTTTACTTCGCTTATCGCTACGTAAAACACTCAGGACGAGCGGATCTGGAAAACTGTTTAAACTTTTAGCTTTCAATATATAAAAAAAGAGCGTCATAAAACGCCCTTTTTTTATAGTATATCATCATATTACTTAAGCCAAATAAGCCCGCAAGAAATTCAACCATTGCGGATTCTCTTTTGACCATATCAGATTATAATACGATGGATCAATAGCATAACGCGCAAAATACATAGAAAGACCACTTGCCTGCGAATAATTAACACTCTTCACGTTTGCCTTAATTACCGTTGAAAATAAATTAATTGCCGCATTGAGAGTATTTTTAAACTGGTTAGCCATTGCACTCGAAAGCTTTAAGCCACTGATATTTTTCAAAAGATTCTTATAAAATTGACATAAATCTATATAATTACCATCGTCAAAAGAAAGACAGTTTAAACTGCTCACGCATTTTTTGATAGTAGATCTAACCGTAGTTTTGTTCTTACCTTTCAATTGCGTTGTTAAAACATTTGCAACAGCATTACAATTATTAACCAAGCTTTGTACAGCCCTCAAATCAGTTGCCGATAATGTATAATCCAACGTTCCTGTATATTCTTGTTTATATGAACTGATCATATTTTTGGCAAACGAAAGAGGATCCAACACTCCGTTAGTAAATGGAGAAAAAAGATATGCATATTGATATCCATCACCAGGGATAGTCTCTTGTGATGCAACCAGATAATCAGCATCAAAAGATAGCGTATACGCCATTGCAAGAGATGCCATAAGACACGCATCAAATGCTATAATGTCAAATCTTTTTAAATTGAAAAAATTAAGACGAGCCCATGAAAATGCTTTTAAACAATCTTCATCTGTTAAATAATGGCCTGTATCATAATCATAACAAACTCCTCGAGGAGGTAACTGCCTGCCAGATCTATTCAAATCTCCTGATCCATGATCCCATAAAATTACAGCCTTATAATCTGAAGGATAAGTAACAAACGCCCATTTTAAAGCATCTTTTAATGTTTCAACATCTCCACTATCACGAACAGAATCAGGAGCAACACGAGTCATAGATCCTTTATTCACGTACAACTGCTGTGTTATTTTTTCTTGGCCATCTTCCTGCAAGGTGAGATATACAAGAATATTCACATTATCATTAGAACCAACCTTCATCATTTCTTGTAAATCTAAAAAAGCATATGGATTCAAATCATTTGCTGCTGCCATATATACTAAAACAGTCCACGGTTTTTTCGGTTGAATAATATCAGATGCATAAGCGCCAAGAAAAACGCTTATCAATAATAAACCTTTACATAAAATCTTCTTCATGCAAACTCCCTTGAAAAATAGTATTTTATAAAATCAATAACCATATCCTAAAAAACCGTTACCTACTTTTTCAAGTTTTATTTAACCCCATGTTCCGTTGTTCTCCACATGGGGACCTCACACTCAGGACATTTTCCGATATTCTATCGGACAATCTTAATGGTTCTTGCTGTATATGCGTAAAAAAAAGAGGCCTGTTTTTCAACAAACCTCTTTTTTTATTTTTCAAAAATTATTACTAGCTCTGGGTAACGGTTACATTAAGAGTTTTTTCCGCTCCAGTATGTGCTCCCTGTAAGAACGCCGCTGGATAGTTAAGATAAACATACAGTAATGCAGCTGCTGCACACGTTTCTGTAGTAAACTTTTTAACCTGACTTAATACATACGCATCAAATAACCCATAAACACCAAATGGCTTTTGAGATAACTTCTTGGTTTTTAATGTAAGAACCATTCCATCTTCATCTTCAGCTTGTTTCTTAGTACAATCTTCTAGCTTGATAGAAAGACCAATAATATATTTATCAAACAAGAAACAAAGTTGCTTATATAATTTAGAATCGAGAATATTCAGAGAACTTAATAAATCATTAAAGTCTTGGCTTAAATCATCCATACTATATGAATCTCTTGCCTTTGTTCTCAAACGCGTATCGATGATAAACAAAGCAGCTGCCGCCACAAATGCTACTTTATTATTTTTTAAACAAGATAAAACAGCATTTGATGCCGTTGCTGGAGCTTGCTGCGTGCATTTTGTTGTAACAGGAACCGCAACCATCATAGTTAAAGCACATAAAACTGATTTGAAGCCTATATTCAATTTCATCATAAGTAAATCCTTTTATAAATGTTTATTAAATGTCTCTATTTAAATAATATACTATTATGAAAAAAAGTCAAAAGTCCTTCAGGCAAAGCCAAAATCCCTATAATCCCTCTAGACGCATGCAACCTCAATCAACACCCACAGAAAACATTCTATCTGAATCAAGTTTTAGTCAAAAACCTCAAAAAACGTTGATATTACTGTAGCGCCAATTTACGTCGCTCTTCACGATCAATTGTACGTAATGCATCAATAATTTCATCAAGATCGCCCTGCATCACATAATCAAGTTTTTTCAATGTTATATCGGCATTATGATCAGTTACGCGATTTTGAGGGAAATTATAGGTACGAGCTTTTTCAGCACGCATACCACGGCCAACCATCTCTTTTCGCTGTTTTCCAACCTCTTCTGCTTGTTTTTCTTTTTCAGCTACAAGCAAGCGAGATTGCAGCATTTTCATCGCTTTTGCTTTGTTTTTATGCTGAGAACGCTCTTCTTGACATGCAACCGCCACCCCAGTTGGAATATGCGTAATACGCACCGCTGAATCAGTTTTATTGACATGCTGTCCACCAGCACCGCTTGCACGATAGGTGTCAATCCGTAAATCTGCAGGATTGATGCTCACATCAATTTCTTCAGCCTCTGGAAGTACGGCAACAGTTGCAGTGGAAGTATGTACTCGTCCTGCTGTTTCTGTTTTAGGAACACGTTGCACTCGATGCACCCCTGCCTCAAACTTCAGGTACCCATAAGCACCCTCACCCTGAATATGCAATGTAACATCGCGAATACCGCCAAGATCAGTAAAGCTTTCATCAACTACTGTTGCTCGCCAGCCCTTTTTAAGAGCATAGTTGGTATACATTCTCAAGAGATCTGCTGCAAATAGTGCTGCCTCTTGCCCACCGGCTCCGGCACGAATTTCCATAAATATAGAACGTTCATCATGCTCATCAGAGGGTATCATCATATCTTCAATGACACGCTCTTTCTCTAATTTTTTGAGTCCAAGATCATGAAGCTCAACCCTGAATAGCTCTGTCATTTCGGCATCACTGGATGATTGTTTTAGCTGCTCTTTAGTATCTGCAATGGTCCTATCAAGACGCTCAAGATCTTTATATGCATCAATAATACGCAAAAGACGAGCTAACTCCTTCTGTAATACTATTCGTTTAGCATTATCAGTAGCGGTAGTAAGCTCGCTTGTTAATTCATCGTATCTTGACTGTAATTTCGTCAGATCAGTCATATTCATACAGTTTTATGCTTTTTTTGCATACTTTTTATTGAATTTATCAATACGACCAGCAGTATCGATAAACTTTTGTGCGCCCGTAAAAAACGGATGGCAATTTGAGCAAATAGTTACTCGTAGATCGGAATTAGTTGAATGAGTTTCGAATGAATTACCGCATGCACAGCGTGCAACGATCTCATGAAGCTCTGGATGAATATTTTTTTTCATATACTGCCTTAGGTTTAATTTATACAATATTAATGGCTATGCCAACAGGTTAATGTATCTTAAAATTACCTCAAAAATAGACTTTTGTAAAGGACAAACAGTCTCTATCTCTGAGTAGCCATAGACTGATAAAACAGCTAAAAACCCTTGAATCTTGCAAGAAACATTGATTAATATTAATACTAATAGGATATTTCACAGCAAATCTTACAACCCCAAAAATAAAAGATGATAACGATGAAGGCAAAAAAATCACTCCTTATGATATCCGCACTATTGTCATCCTTGGCTTTTGGTATGAAAAGATTCCAGAATCAGCCTTCTCAATCCCACGAAAAATCTGTAAAAAAAGTGCTTATAACTCCATCTGACCAAACAGCTTTTATACAAAAATTAGAATATGAAATATATGCTGATTCTGACCCTTCAGAAATGGGTCGCCTTCTATCTCTGCCTGAAGCACAGCTACTAAGTTATAAAAATAAAAAAGCTCTCTATGAACAGGCCGAGTCTCTCGAGAAAATGATGAAAACACCTGTCGCTGACCCTTCTCATATCCAAATCACAGCAAAAAAAAAGAATTTATTATATGCTTTCATGCTTTTACCGAATTTCACCTTTCCACAGATATTTTTTACCCCAATTCCTTATCAAAGACTTACTGATAAACGCTCATTATTGAAAGATATTCTTATTGCTCTTATCAAGAATGAGCAAGAGGGAATATATATTTGTTCCTTTCATCTCACTCTCGGCTCCGTCGGTCAAGCACTCATTGAACAAAAAAATAAAGGTGTATTGGTACAAGTAATCACTAATCAAATAGATCGAAACCATCCTAATCTATGGATAATTCCAGCTGAATTGCAACACCAAGGCATTTCGGTATTATCACCACAAAACGAAAAGTTTGAACAAATGCATCACAAGTTTTTCATTTTCAAAAAAAATCTACTTGGCAAAAGTCTTTTGGTTACAGGTTCCTATAATCCAACGAGCCATAGCGACACACATTCCTGGGACGATATAATAATTATAGATGACCCAAATATAATCAATACATATCTTGAGAGATTTGAAGAAATTAAACGGCGCAGTAAATGATAGTCTTTTGAAAATTAGAAGGGTTCAATACATTTTCCAACTCCATTCGATCTACGTATTCTCTGAAGCATTTATACGTAATAGAATGTATTGAACGGATTTTGATAATTATTTTCCTTTAAGAGTTATTCTCTAATATCCATAAAGCTTTATATTTCAAAAACTCAATGGACCTAGGATGATATCGAAAGAAATTTAATATATTTCACTTGCCTTTTCATTTCATTTTTGTAATCAATATACTTCCGATATCCCTTATTATTTTCCACAAAAAAAGGACTTATTCATGCACATCATATTATTAGCAATGGCACTCTGTGTTTCTGCCAATTTCATAATCGCACAAGATTTACCTTTATACAGAGAAACAAACCACTTTAGCATGTTATGCTTTCCAACCGAATATAGCGCAGCAGATGAAATATTGGATGAATCTGAGATCTTTTTTGATCAACTCTCACAAGATTTGCAGCATATGTATAGCACACCAATCATCATCAAAATGTATCCCGATAGTGCATCATTGCACGAAGCAATTAAAGAACCAACAACAGTACATATCTACAACCCTGAATCTGATCGCTCACATGAAATTGTTACCAAAACACATAAGATACAGCTAGCGAAACTATTTATTACCGATAAATATCCAAATGCTAATATCCCACAATGGTTGTATCACGGATTAGCGTTATATCTTGCTCATTATTTTTCAGATGAAGCAATCAAAGTATTTAAAGATACTGCAACCGCATTGCCTACTCTGCAAGATTTGGAAAATCTCAGCATAGAAAACAATGAATGTCCTACCAGACTTAATCCTTTGATTACATCATATTTATTAGCAGAATTTATCGATAAAGCATGGAATAGAGAAAAATTATTAGCAATAGTTGAAGATTACGCCAATTTTGAAAATATAGTGTGTTATCTCAAAAAAGATGTTGAAAAGCATTGGATGTATCATACATTTTTCACCACACAAGCTTTTAAAAGTGGTGATCGATCATTGATACCATTAATAAAAAATCTTTTAGTAACATACAAAAAAGCTCTGTGTGCGCCATATAAAAAAAGATCTGTGCCGCAGCTTGATGAAGTGCTATCATCATTTAATGATTATAAAACAAAAATCATAGAATCAAATGATCATCTCTTGATAGTCATTCAAAACAACGCCGATATTGCAGGATGGGCACTGTTCTCAGTGCAATCGGAATCACACATAACATTGCAAGTACTATGTATTCATCCAGAATACCGCATATATGACATCAACAAAAGACTGATTGATGCTGTGCGTAAAAATTTCCGTACTGTTAAATCCATAACTACAGTTAATAAAGATATGAATTATAAAACGCCATATTTTTGTGGTATTTTTGACGGTGAAAAAAAATAATATTGCATGATAGAACAACAAGTGGCACAGCTTTGGGAGTGCCACTTGTTATTTAAAAACCTTTTATCCCCATCCCATTTTTTTCAAAAATTTCCGATCAGAATCCTCAGATAAAATACCATACGCAACTAATTCACGAGTTAATTGATGAGGATCTTTAAAAACTATACCGCGCAATGCAATATTCGTCTTATTTTGCATAGCATTAAATCCATCGACATTGTATTTATTGTCGTCAATAAAAAAAACAAATTTTTTACTTTTACTATTATTAAACAAACATTGATAATACTCCCCTTCAGGCTTTCGACTTGGTGCGTGAACAATAGTATCTGATTCTTCGATCGTAAAAGCATGCCGTGTCAATTCTTGATAGCAAGGATGAGTCGTTTTTTGTTCGGAAAATTGTTGAATATCATCCAAAAAACCCTGACAATTTCCTGGATGCGCCACAAAAACCTTGGATGGAATTGCGGTAAATTTTTGTCCTAGATTATCTGCTACCAATTCATAACTAATACGATCTTTATTGGTCGCAAAATGTATGGTATAACCTTTCTTGTTTTTCAGATAATTACAAATCTTTTTTGTGCCAGGAATAAAGCACCGTGATCTTTCAGTAGCTTTCAATAAATCGTGGACATAGCGAGTTAAATTTGGATCTCTTCTACCATGTTCAAGCCAATGAAAGGTTGCTCCCTCTATTGCATTACCACCTTGATCATAAAGAATCTCTTTAAGCCCATTTGGATCTTTTTGATATATATTATCCAATGCAATCAATGATTGAACATACGCAATGGCACCTAATGGTTCTTTCTTTAATCCAGTAAATACAATCATAGGAACCGTCCACGATCCCTGCACCAAAACTTCATCGAGATCGAAATATATTTCCGCATTTTCTGGTGTTGGCACCATATCATTTTCTGGTATGTGCTGATCCATTGATAGTATTGAAAAACAAGAAATGATACAAAATATCGATAAAAAATTAGTTTCCTTCATGATATACTTCTCTATAAATGTTTTTTCACGAGCTAAAGATCTTTAATGTTTTTAAATATCGTTTTATTATCATCGTTCATAAATATACCTAGTTGCTTAAGATCGAAATTATACCTTCTAAAAAACCCTATCAACTCTAATAAATCTTTATTTGTAATCTTATCTGATTCCATAATAAGATGCAGTTCTCGCCCGGCACCTTCAACCGAATTAATCAACTTAATTTTTTTTATCCACTTAAAACATTGCTCCTCATCTGTTTGTGTATAAAATCGCAAAGGAGTACATATTAAAACGATTTTTTCATCCATAACATTTTTCCTTATCTGCCTTGTCTTATTTTTCCACCTGGATAAACATTATCGTAATCTATGCCATTCGGATATTGAACATCCCAATGAGGGCCTCCGTGAGCCTTGGGTCCAACACCAGTTGGCACCCAAATTTTTCATTTTTTATCTGGCCAACCAACAGTTCCATTGATAGAATGGGTTTTTTTCTTGCCATCCCATTTTTTTGGTGGATAAAAACCATCTTTCTCTGTAGGCATTCCTGGCGATTGTGCATCATCAGCATAATGAATTCCATTTTCATAAAATTGTGCTTCTATAACAATTTTATGCTTTTCTTTATCTTTCTTATGTAATCGATATCCTAAAAAAGCACCTAAACCAGCAAATCCACAATTTATTCCAGCCAATTCTACCGAACCTAAACCAAACGCTGCCGATACAGCCAAAACTATTGGTGGAAAGAAATTGTGCGCACAAATATCATTTTTTGTAATAAGGAAATTATGATATCTTGCAACACCGATCAAGAGAAAACAACTTCAATAGAACATTGGTTTTAGCAAATTCCCCTCGTATCAAAAGTGATATTTTAAAACTACGTACTCAATACAAAAATAATCAGTGGCAGAATTAAGTGTAAAACCGTCACCACAAAGACCTCACAAACAAGCGCAGCCTCAAGCCCTTTTCTCCAAAACAACCCTGCTATAATCAACCATTGAGCAGAGGTAAATACAAGCATAGCAATAATATTCGAATGAGAATAAAGAGGACGATATATAGAATCAAACAATACTGGCACATATGGTATTATTGTTATAAATGCTATACTTATCGGCATAAGAGTAGAAACTAGCGTGTTCTTCGCTATTTTTCTTAAGATAAAGGTGATACCACATACACCAAAAAGCAACATCAATAAATCCATCTGTAATGTAGAAAATAATTTATTGATAAAAAACTCAAATATTTTATCAATAGGTGTATTAAGACTCTTATACCAAAAATAAGTTGGCATTAATGTTATACAAACAGAAATAAGACCCCATAAAACCGCTGGCTTTAAAATATCTTTCCATACATTATGCCGATATTGATCGTCCAATAATAAAAGACGAGCCCCTATGCTTATTGCACAATAAAGACCTATCAACAATGCAACGGTATGTAGAGCTATCGAAAACATGGAATTTATGAGAAAAGAAATTATAGGACCATGTCCAAATTGTGAGAATAAAGATGGGAAACCATAACGTATTAAAGAAATCACGGCAGGCATACAACTCAATGGCCATAAAAATAAAAAATATTGTTTTTTCGTCATTTTCAACTCCTAATATTTTTGGAATCTATAATACAGAACAAAAATAACATTTCCAGGAATAAAAATAACAATAAAAAAGGCACTGCTTTTATGCAATACCTTTTTTAACCAATTTTATTTAATACTCAAAGCTATACGTCTTTTGGCTCATTAATTTCTCTATGTTTCAATATTAATCGATTCAGATTGAGCTCTCTTGGCCCATTAATGCCTCTATTAAAAATTAATTTAGGCACACTATTTGGCATACCGGGAACGTTATCTTTATGTTTAAAATCTTGAGATTTTGCAACCTCTTTCACAACGGGCATTATTGCATTTTTTCGATTAGCGCTTCTAGACTTTAACGATTTATACGTTTCAATATCCCAACAAGTTTCAAATGGCTTTCTACCTGCTTCGTTAAGAGTATCTACATCGCCACCATAAAGCGACAACCTTACTGCAGCTTGTTTTTCTAAAAGCCTAGAATGCATAAAGGTATCTCCGTAACTATTTTTATGATTAGGATCTGTTTTTGCATACAAAGCAAACAAAACATCTTGCTGTTCTGCGGAAAAATCAGAAAAATCAATATGTAAAAAATAATGCAACGGTACTACTCCATGAATTGAAACAACATTAGCATCAGCGCTATAGCTCAATGCTCTTGCCATACGATCAAAATTTTGATCCACGCAAGCAGAAGATAATTCCGTTATTCCTGATAGTGGATGCCGACTATTAATATTAACGCCATTATTCATAAGGACTTTAAAATATTGATCCGCATCTTCTTTATTGGATTCGCCAACCACAAAAAGAATAGTATCTCCAGAGGAATTTTTTTCCTCTAAAAAACCAGATCTATCTTTTTCATCTAAAGAATGTTTGTAACATAGAGCATGATTTTTAACCTCCTGCTCGAACTCCTGCAAATTACCTTCCTCAAAATGATCAAATAAACTTTTACTCGCTTGTGTTTTTGATTTCTTAGAAGAACTCTCCACCGCACTAGCCTCCTCTAAAGGACGCTTCATCGAGTTTGTTCTGGCTCCAAAAGACCCTACCAACAATATGATCAAGCATTTTTTGAACATAAATATAATCCCTATTTTCTAAAGCGCAATCATCAGAATATAACAACTATGCATGAAATTATACACTATTTTTAAGAAACATAACCAAACTGAATTTAGAAAGACAAGGTTTGCGAAAAGAAGTAACACATACCTACATTTCATCTAATTCTTGTTGATTTTTAACTACAAACATTTTTTTATTTCTTTGATGCATTTTAAGCAATATCATAACATTAACCCCAGCTCCGCCTCTCTACGCTGAGGTCTCCATATGCAATGAAATGAAGTATGAGGATGAAAAAATAATGATACAAAAAAAATCCCGCCATTTAGCAAAGCTAAATGGCGGGGTGGACGGGACTTGAACCCGCGACCTTCCGCGTGACAGGCGGACGCTCTATCCGTGCTGAGCTACCACCCCACAACAAGTAAAACACCAAACAGTTTTTATCTTCTGAATGGCCGTGCCAGCTATAGCTTTATCATATCCTCCATAGTTTCAACGAAGGAGAATGTGTAAGCTGGCTCCCCGGGCAGGGATCGAACCTGCGACCCAACGATTAACAGTCGTTTGCTCTACCTCTGAGCTACCGAGGAACAAATTTTTCAATTAAATGCGCTTAATCCTTCAACACGTTCAGGATGAGCGCAAGAAGAATTCAAGACTTATTGTGATTTCAATTTTTTATCCCCAGCTCTTTTATCTTTACCGGAGTCCCCATGTGCAATGAAATGGAGCATGGGGTAAAAAAAGTTTGGTGGGCGATGTAGGTTTCGAACCTACGACCCCCAGTTTGTAAGACTGATGCTCTACCACTGAGCTAATCGCCCTTATAATTCCACCTAACTTACAGGAGAAAGTGTAATGGATATATACCAAAAAGTCAAAAAAAATTATATGATACTTAACACATTTTAAAGAATGGCTATAAACTTTACCCTTAAGGCTCCTATTATGACTCTATTTGAATCTATTAAAAGTATCATTGTAATCACTATATTCCTATGCCTAGCTCCCTTTTTGATTGAAAGTATAAAAAAACAATACATTCCCCTTTTGGAACCCAGAACTAATATTGCCATTGTCACAATAACTGAGCCTCTGCACCACGCAAGCTCTGTTATTAATCAATTACATGTTTTTTTCAAAGATCCTATGGTAAAAGGCATTCTGGTGAAAATAGATTGCGCAGATGCGGCCGTCGGAACAAGTCAAACTATTTTTCACGATCTTAGACAATTAAAAAAAGAATATCCAAAACCAGTCATTGCCTTAGTAGAAAATGTTTGTGTTTCTGGGGCTTATCTCGTTGCAAGCGCTTGTGATTATATTATTGCTCCAGAATCTGCAATTATTGGCAATATTGGTACCACATTTAGTACACCATCGCTTGAACGCATTAAAACTAAAAATAATGAGAATTTTCATAACATAGAAATGGAATCATACCAGCAACTCATCAAACAAGTTGCCTTAAGCAGAAAATTATCGCTCACCACAACTGCCAACTGGGCTGAAGGAAAAATATTTACTGGAACTCAAGCTTTAGCTTTAGGATTAATTAATGAAATTGGCTCATTATGTACAGTGATGAAAGTCATAAAAGAAAAGGCTCTTATTGAAAATGAAATTGAATGGCTTACGACGGGAAATACATCTTCTATAAAAGCTTACTTCAAACAAGATACCAATTGACAATTTCTCTGTTGCTGCATTATATTGGTAAATAAAATAAAGTTACAATTACAATATTACTTCTAATATTATCCCAAGCATAGAGCTAAAACATGAAGAAAAAACATATCATTCTAATAATTTGTATCATCACCGCATTTAATTCTATTCAAAGCATGGAATTTGATCATGATCTAGCAATAGAATATTATTCCGAAAATGATCAATTACCTCTCATCATAACACCCTTTCATCCAACATCGAAAAAAGATCTTTTGTGCAAGGTATATCTTGGCGATAGTAATCGAATGTATAGTCGAATGAATGCTTCAGGTAGGGTAGATGAGACCACCAAACAAAATAGAATGCTTGTTGATTTTCATGATCATGAATCAAATCTTTGTGAATTATACCTGACAAATAAAGATGTATTCTTTGGAATACACTGCTGTCACACAACTCAAAATGATATCATGAAGTCTCCCCTCAAATTAACGCGCAAACAAATACAAAAAATAAAAGAACTAGGAACAAGTAACTATAATATAGTTTTATGGGATGGAAAATATCGATATGATATATTGCGCACAAAGCAAGTTGAATTAAGCCTTTTAGATCAAATTAATCAATCCAATAATTTAATAACGGGAATCCCGCAACTCCTTCAAAAAATATATGCGCTTCATAATGAAAGAAAAGAACTCCAACGAGATAATAAAGGCTTATTTGATGAAAATATAAGGCTTCAAGAAACCATATTATCACAATCGCAAAATACGGTAAATCAACTCGAACCTCAAGAATTAAAATCAGTTACCCATACCATACCAGAAGGCAATATGTATAAAACAAAAATCTTCTATTTTATGGCCGGCGGTATTACTTTCGCAACACTTGCTGTGCTAGCTCTTCGTTTTTTTAGAGCCTAAAAAACTTTGCGATCTCACCGTTCGATATCTTCTTTAGCAATCAACGTGCAATACTGCAGCACCTGTAAATCTAAAAGTGGCTGCACCGTAATATCGTAAAAGAGTTCTCCTTTTTCTGCTTTCGCAACTTTACCCAAGACAAAACCTTTAGGAAATACCAAACCCTCACCACTGGACATGACAGTATCATTTACATTTATATTTTCTAGATGGCTTACATAACGCACCGTTGCGCGCGCTATATCATTAATTCCTTCATGAATGCCACTAGCACCTTTGAAATTTTTTCTTGTTAAAAATTTCTCTGGTAAACATGTAGCTGCCACTTTACAATCAGTGTTAGTAATCAGACAAATTTTACAATACCACGGATATACCTGCTCAACCCTACCAACAATAGTATTGCCATAAAGTGCCACCATATCTTTTCTTATTCCTTGTGATGATCCAGCATCAACCAGAAAAAACTGTTGTGTTGAAGAAAAATGGCGTGCTAACACCTGAACGAGATGGCCATTTTCTAACGCGTAACGTTTGTTAAAATTACGCAATTCTCTTGTTTCAGCTTCATATAAATGCAGTGATTTGAGAGCACTATTTTCCGCATATAACTCTTCATTTAATTTTTCTAGATGAGCGATATCGCTGAGTAATTCGTGCATAGTCTTTCTATCATCAAGCCATTGCGCAATTGGAACAAGCGTAGCATTTTGCACTCGCAATAATGGATACAAAATCGATGATGAAATAACTTCTAAAATAGATACGCTAGCTCGTGCGCAATGTCGAAAAATAAAAAACGATATAATGATAAAAACGGCGATAATAATTACTTTATTTTTGGACATCATCGTAACTCTTGCCTTTGGCAATAAATCAATCTATGGTGAACAACGCTATGATATTTTAAATACTATGATAGCATGCATAAAAATCAATAATAAAAAAAGGAATTATCCGATGAAACATGTTACTTTTTTAACTGCTTTATGTATAACTTCGTATTCAATTCATGCGATGGATAAACCAAAATATGTTACTCCTCAAGCAATGATAATTCATGCAAAACAAGTGCAGGCATTAGATGTAGCAACACACTCGATGCTCATAAATTTTAATCAAAGCTCGAAAAAAACCAGAAAAGAATTAATAGAAATTATCGATCGAATGAAAAGCCTAAAATTAGCTCAACCACCAATAAAAGAAAAAGAAATTGGATTTTTCTGTTATAAAGAAAAAACAGATTCTATATCCGATTCTGTAAACAAAACATTATTTGGAAGCCTGCCAATGTCTCTGGCAAAAAGCATATTTTTCGCCCGTCTTACGCAATATAATAATGATCTTGAAAAAAAATCTCTTATTTCTCCCACTGAACAACAAGTCGTCAACTATTTCAAAAACATTGCACGCCATGAGCTTGTTTTAAAAAATGCGGAACTCAATATTACTATTCCACAGCAAACCATTACTGAAGTCACTCTATCAATTCCAACTAATGTTGGAATAATAGATTTTGTAGATCTTCTGATGGATATCCAAGGATTACTTAACAATTATTCTCTCAAGGAAAGTCGTCAAACCGCAAAACTTATCTATCATGATCAGCTCAATGGAAAATAAGCTCAATTTTTCATTTCTTTAACAATTTGCCGAGATATAAGACCCATGCTACAATATAAATCTACTATTACTTGAGCTTTTTTGGCTCCAATCTCGCTCAGTTTCCCACTTCGTTCCTCCATCGCTAAAATTATGGAGAACGCATATAGTTCTGAAAGACACGTGATTGGAGGCCTTTTAATTTAATTGGAAAATGTATGTCTTATGATATTTCGGCAAATACCCGGTCATTGTATATTCATTGGCCGTTCTGTCCTTATCGCTGTCATTATTGTCCTTTTGTAGCACTAGCATCTCATGATCCATTCATGGAACGTTATCATAATGCTCTCGTCAAGGAAATTAAAAATTTTGGCGAAAATTATACAAAAAAACCCTTATTGGATACCATTTACTTTGGCGGAGGCACACCCAGCACCTATCCTGATCATCTCCTACTTGACATGTTTGGTATACTAAAAGAATATTTCAGTTTTGATCAAAATACTGAAATTACTCTTGAGGTGAATCCTGGAACAGTACGGCCTGAGCAATTACCGCTCTGGAAAGAATTAGGAATTAATCGAATCAGTGTTGGTGTACAAAGCTTGAACGATTCAGTTTTACACACATTGAATCGATTACAAAAATCAACAGATGTTTATGCTTTGCTTGAAAAAGCACCTCACTATTTTGATAACATCTCTGTGGATGTAATTTTAGGGTTGCCTGGCGTGAGTAAAGCCGAATGGAAGGAGTTATTAGCAAAAATAGTTACGTGGAAAATCACTCACGTATCAATGTATATTTTAGAAATTCATGACAGCACACCGTTATTTTTTAATGTAAAATCAAAAAAAGTCACGTTGCCTTGCGATGAAGAAGTTGTTGAACTATATCATTGGTCTTGTGAGTTTTTAGCTGAAAACGGCTTTACTCATTATGAAGTTTCTAGTTTTGCACGAAGCTCAAAAGAATCTCGACATAATACCACGTATTGGGAACGGAAACCATATCGCGGATTTGGGTTAGGCGCATGCTCATTTGACGGCGTATCTCGCCTCCAAAATGAAAAAAACCTCATGAAATATTTAGAAAGCATTGAAAATGATACTTACCAGCCAATTTTTACAGAAATAATTTCTCAAAATCAGATATATGTTGAAAAAATTATGCTTGGATTACGTAGAATAAAGGGGGTTTGCTGGGAAGAAATTAGCGCGGATTTAAGTGACGATCAAAAAAATAAACTCAAAGCAACAATCAATGCTTTAGAAGAAAAAAAATTAGTTTCTCAGAATAATGGGCGTCTGCAATTAACACCTGCAGGTTTAGTGGTGGAAAACGAAATTATAACAAGGCTTTCTTTATAATTAATAAGATTTATTTATATATGTTAGGGTATTCATGGCAAAACATGTTGGTGTAAAATTACCAGAAGATTTATTGGCGATATTGGCAAAAGGTCAAACAGTTGGCATCCTTGCAACATTCTCTGAAAAAGGATTGCCCAATACCACTCCAGTTCAATGTATGGCTGCAAAAGGATTGGAAAGCATTTTACTGACAATCCATAAAGACCATACCGGCTATCACAACATGGTATGGCAAAAAAAAGTTATGATTTGTTTCTTAGATGAAGGAAACGTTGCATATAGTATTCTAGGTCGTGCAGGCGTTGTACGCGCACCATCATTAGTTCATCCATTTATGAATGTTGTACGCATTGATATTATTGATATAAAATCGGATAGATCAGTTCTTACTAAAGTAGAAAGCGGTGTAAGATGGAGTTACACTTCATCAGATGCTCAAGAATTATCAAATGCTTTAATGGATGAATTAAAAGAACTCTCTGAGAGTCTTTAAAAAAACTAAAAAGGAGATAGTTTTTATGTTTATACCCTTAATAATGATACTCATGATTTCTGGGATAACACCAATTTTCATACACAGTCAAGAAATACCACCTAAAACGATGACTGAAGAAGAAATAATGGAGTCACCAGAATATAAAGAGCTTATGCAAGCGCAAGAATCCTTAGAAAATTTTACTGGAGATGCAAATTCGCAGGAATTCAAAGCTCTTATGGAAAATTGGCAACAAAGACAAGATGCTTTCAGCAAAATAATTCCTGAAGATTCCACACCTCAAGAAAATACTGCACTAACGTCTGAGCAAGAAACTGCTGAAACGAGAACGCCAGAGAAACAAGCTGAAAGCACTGATTCTGCACCAGCAGAAGGCGAACAAGCTGCAGTACCAGAACCAGCAGCAGAAGAACTTCAACCCATTGTAGACGAAATAACATCTGAAGAAATTACACCAGAACCTGTTGTGGCAAAAATTGAAGAACAAGAAGCGCTCATTCCAGAAGAAGAACCTATTTCAGAAGAACCAGTTGGCATTGATACTGTTTCTCTTGAAAATCCTCAAGGAAATTGGTTGTTCAAACGCATTTGGTGGGAACGCGCTGAAGATCGTTATGAAAAAATTCGTAATTTGGTAGAGGCTATATTTGAATATCGAAATACATTCTTTAAAGAACGTAATCAACTCGATAGAAACGTTTTAGATCCATTCTATATGAGTATCGGTATTGATAGAGGTGAATTGCAAATAATACTTTCTGAAATCAATGATTTTCTGGAACGACAACGCGAACAACAAGGTGAGCTCTCTGAGCAAGAACGCGTGTTATATGAAACATACATAACAGAAGAAGAAATATTAAAACAGCTTAAACGCGATGTAGATATGATAACCAGTCTCGATCAAGCAATTGATGATGCGCTGGGCACATTTATGAATCAAATCAATCGTGTAAAAAATTATGAATCAGAAGCTTGGAAAAACTTTAAAGAAATTGCTCACATATTAAACGATACGCGCGCACGCGAGCTGTATTATATGATAGAAGGTGCTGCGCGCAATATAAAAACAATTAGCACATATCTTGAACAAGAGTTCTTTACTCACTTTCATAAATTAATCGAAGAAGCACAAACTCGCGTTGCTCGCGTACAAAGTCAAATGGAAGCACTCAAAGAAAAAGGCGTTCTCTTTCAACGACAAGCAGAACAACTTGAACAACAACAAACTGCATCAGAAGATCAAGAAAATGAAGAGGATGAAGAAGAATCAAAGCCTAATCCTAAAGTTGGGTGGATTGATTGGATGGTTAATGGCGTTTCGGATGTATTTGGGTATATCTGGTCTATCATCCGTATGCCATATGACATGATTTTCGGTAAATAAAGAAAACCTTTCGATACATTTTCTGAAAAACAAAAAACGCTCAGGGCGAACGGAATAAAAAGATTCACTGTAACTTACCGAGTCCGTTTGCTCTGAGCATTTTCTTTACCCCATGTTCCATTTCATTATACACGCGGACTCCGACATAGAGAAACGAAGCAGATGATACAAAATGTATCCAATGGTTTTCATAAAACGGTTTTTTGTTGATAATCCCTTATTTATCGCTATACTAAATAGCGTTGAAATTAAACGTGCCGGGGTGGTGAAATTGGCAGACACGCAGCCTTGAGGTGGCTGTGGGAGAAATCCCATAGGGGTTCGAGTCCCCTCTCTGGCACCAGCTTTCGCCAAGGCTTTTAAACCCAATCTTCACTATATTCCGATTGGGTACCCGACTAAAGAGAATCGAAAGTTGGGTATTGAAAGACTTAAGAAAGCTTCCATCATAGCTTTAGCAACGGAGGACGATAAAATAAAAAATCGATCCTTTTGTATCAAACTATGGCTGTGAATGTTAATTAAAATCGAATCAAGAATTAAACCCGTTTATCCTTTGGATTGCGGGTTTATTAGTAAGTTAAGTAATAAAAAAAAGAGAGTCACTAGGTTTTTTAAGGAGTTTTTATGAATTCAACAGCGAAACGCATCGCAAGTTCTGAATTGATGATTTGGTTAGTTGTATGCGCCATTGGTATGTATTTTTTGTATCCACTACGCAAATCATTACGATTCGGTATTGATTTAGTTGGTGGTACATACTTAACACTTGAAGTGCAAACAAATAAGGCAATTGAGGCAGAATTATTAAGCAAACTTCAAAATATTGATAGTAAACTCAAAAAGGAACGTTCTATTTCTATCATTTCTAAAACAATTGCCAATCAAAAAATTACTCTTACCTTTGAAAATGCACAGCAAACACAAGAAGCTGCTCGAATTCTGAAAAGCGACCAACGCGAATTAGAACAATCAGTTGAAAAAAATAGTATTACCTTAAAGTTCCCTGAGCAGATTGAAAAACGTATTAAAGCTGATGCAGTATCTCGTAATATAGCTGTATTGCATACTCGTCTTGATAGATTTAGCGTTGCTGAGATTCTTATTCTTCCTCAAGGTGATGAGAATATTATTGTTGAACTTCCCGATGTAGCAGATCCGCAGGAAGCAAAAGATGCCATTGGCCGTGCTGCACTTCTTGAATTCAAAATCGTAGAAAAAGTTGGCTCAAATGAAAAAGAATTATTGCTTGAATATGATGGTGAATTGCCAGATGATCTGCAAATTTTACCGGGTGAAAAAGAAAATGGTAGATCCTTGTATTATGTAGTTCAAAAATTTGCAAAAGTTACGGGCAATATGCTTACTGATGCACGTCCTGCAATTGGTGGCAGATCCGGTGGAGAACCAATCATTCTTTTCTCATTCAATGATGAAGGAGCTGAGAAATTTTATGAATTAACGAGCAAAAATATTAATCGTCAGCTTGCGATAGTTCTTGATGGTGAAGTTATATCTGCACCACGAGTAGAATCTGCTATACGTAATTCTGGTAGCATTACCGGTAATTTTTCTGGTAACGAAGCAAAACAATTAGCATATCTTCTTAAATCTGGTGCATTCGCTGCTCCAGTGACTTTTGAAGAAGAAAGACAAATCGGGCCATCTTTGGGAGCTGAATCAGTTAATAATGGTTTGCTTTCATGTCTTGGCGGTTTCTTGATTGTGCTCTTGTTTAGCTTATATTACTACAAAGCGTGTGGGTTCTTGGCATCATTGGCTTTGCTCTATAATTTAGTTTTAATACTTATTGGCATGGCATGGATACGTGCAACGTTAACACTTCCTGGTATTGCTGGAATGGTACTTACCATTGGTATGGCAATTGATGCATCGATTCTTATTTTTGAAAGAATAAAAGAAGAGTTGTCAAAAGGAAGTGGATTAAAAACAGCAGTTGATACTGGTTTTTCTGGCGCGATGGCAGTGATTTTGGATGGTAACATTACCACCTTTATTAGTGGTATTGTTCTCTATCATTTAGGATCAGGACCCATTCAAGGATTTGCAGTCACCTTGATGCTGGGAATTGTTGCTACGTTAATTGCAACACTGTTTTTCTTGAGATCATGCTTTAAGTTTATTTTGGGTAATTTTAGCATTCAAAAGCTTTCTATTTAAAAAAATTTGTGATACAATTTTTACTATTGAAATTGTATCACAAATACGCATGGCGGCGTAGCTCAGTCGGTTAGAGCGACGGAATCATAATCCGCAGGTCCGGGGTTCGAATCCCTGCGCCGCTACCATACTATGCCAAAGGCTTCGTATGGCACGCCAAACTTATAGCCAAACCTACGCTAACGCTACGGTCGGGCGACCGGTTAAAGAAAAAGATGATATTACATGTCTGCTCAACACTTTTCACTACCCATGATTTTGACGTATACACGATTAATTGGCGCACCATTGGTGTTGCCATTTTTTATTGTATATCTCCTGCCCTATAATATCTTTTGGCTCAACTGCAGCCTAGCAACATTATTTTTTTTGTTTGGATTAACAGATTTTTTTGATGGATATCTCGCACGAAAATACAATCAAGTAACGCCAACAGGAGCATTACTCGATCACGTTGCTGATAAGTTTTTATTATACTCAACTCTTATCGCTCTTGTTGCTGCACATAAGCTTTATTTTTTGTGGGCAATATTATGGATAGGAAGAGAATTTTTTATTATGACGTTGCGTCAGATCGCTTTGGAACGCAATTCATTAATTACCGTTTCATCATATGGAAAACTCAAAACTATTGTGCAAATTATGTGCTTAACATGGATTATTATCAATCCACAGCACACGCTATATCTTTCTGCATTGATATGGAATAGCATTGAACTGCTCTTACTCTTAATCGGAACAGTTCTTTCTTTAGGCAGTGCATATCATTATTTTATTGTGTTTAAACAACGTTTTTCCTAAATATTGCCAAAGCTTCTATTTCTGATAATGATTTAAGAGTTGTTTGTAATATTTATAAAGTTTCCTATAACGATAATCTCCAGGCATTCGCATTATACATAACCATATACACTCATAATGGTAAGGGCTTTTATTTCTATAATCGTAAACACTGTTTACAGCAATTCTCACTACATCTTTCCAAGGAAGATCACTTTCTAGACCAATAGGTAAAAAAGCAATATTGCGGACATTGTTTTCTGCAAAGTGGGACAGTGCTTCTCGGTAGCATAAGGCAAGATCTTTTTTTGTTTCTTCTAATGCATCATTACCATAAAATTCAAAAGAAGCTAAAAGCTTGGGGCATCTTTCTTTTGTTCTCATTGTTTCATATATATACTGATTACAATATGTATCCTTTTCATACCTGTATGCTTCTTTTCTTAGGTACGGCTCTGTTACGTATACAACTTTACTCAAATGTATAGGATATTGAATAGGCCGTTGTTTTTTCACATAAATGATATTGCTACTACAATCTGATAATTTTCCTGTTAAAGTATCATTCAAATGATAACCCAATTGTCTGAATTGTGCATTTTTGCCAACAATTATTGCATCGGCTTTACCATCGATACATCTAAAGGATCGCATTTGAAATAGTTGAACCTTGGTTATAGGCTTTTCTGCGCTATAAAGAAAAGTTATGATCAAACATCCGATAAAGATAGTTACATTGGCTTTCATTATTTTTTCCCAATCAAAATTTTCGAATTTACTATAAAAACATGCTACTATAATAAAAAAATTAAGATGAAAAAAACATACTATTTTAGGATTTTGTATGATCGATACTTTCACCCTTTTAATCGGTGCCATTGCATATCTCATTGGTGCAATCCCAACGGGTTATATTATTGCTCAAATCAAAGGTATTAATGATATTCGCAAGCATGGCTCCGGCAATATCGGTGCAACCAATGTTTCTCGCGTATTAGGAAAAGAATATTTCTTTCTCGTTGCTTTGCTTGATGCAGGCAAAGCTTATCTTTTCATTCATCTTATTCAGCCACATGTTGATTTTAATCAACTCTGCTTTTTTGCGGGTATCCTCTTATTTGGCAATGGATATTCAATTTTTTTACACGGAAGTGGCGGAAAAGGAGTTGCAACATTGTTTGGATTGTTGGTAGCATTAAACAAACAGATTGCTTTGGTATTATTTGCAATATGGACTGTGTTACTTCTTATTACCCATACTATCGGAATTGCATCGGTAGGAACTGCTGTTTGGTTGCCTTTTTGTACCTATACTTTGCATAATCCGCCACTATTTATTTTCTCTCTTTTTGCTGCATTCTGGCTTATACAATCACATCGATCAAATATTGTTGCATATTGGAACAGAGGGTGAAAGCATCACATGTAATTACCGTTTTTCTCATCGTAATTACTGTTGTAGTATGTTTAAAAAAGTATTGTTATATACCAAACGGAAAACCTATGAAATTTGTTGAAGTTGCGCACTGTTTTAATGAAATTGAACCAATTACTGCTCGATTAGAAATAACAAAACTTTTAGCTCAGTTATTTAAAAATGCATCACCCCAAGAAGCAGAAATTATTGCTTCGCTTTCTCTGGGTGAATTACGTCCGCCACATCTGGGAACTCAATTTAATATTGCCGAAAAAAATTTAATCAAAGCAGTTGCTGAATTTTTAAACATTGAACAAGAAGTGGTGAAGCAAAAAATGAAACTGCTCGGTGATATCGGACTCGTTTTAGCTTCATATGAATGGCAACCAACAGAGGAACTTTCAGTCACGCAAGTGTATGATGCTTTATGTTTTTTAGAAAAAACAAGTGGCACCGGATCACAAGATGAAAAAATTAATCTTCTTGCTAAACTCTTTGCGAAACTCGATCCTTTATCAGCCAAATATACCGCACGCATGGTTATAGGCAAATTACGTCTTGGTTTTTCTGATATGACCATTATCGATGCACTTTCATGGATGGAAGTTGGTGATAAATCATTACGCTCTACTCTAGAAGATGCATATAATATTTGTGCCAATATTGGCCTCATTGCACGCATGCTTAAAGAAGATGGTATTAACGCCATAAAACACATGCATATCAAACTTGGAACCCCTATTTTACCTGCAGCAGCAGAACGCATGCCGACTGCAAAAGCTTTATTCGAAAAATTAGGGCCATGCTTTGCAGAACCGAAACTTGATGGATTTCGATTACAAATACACCTTGATAAAACAAAAGATATTCCTGAAGTGCATTTTTTCTCACGCAATCTGCAAGATATGTCAGCCATGTTTCCTGATCTGTCTCAGGAAATAATCAAACTTAATGTAAAAACATTAATCTGCGAAGGAGAAGCAATTGGTTTTGATCTTAATACCGGCGGATTTTTATCTTTTCAAGAAACAGTGAAACGTAAACGTAAACATGGCATAAAAGCAGCTGCAACCGAATATCCTCTGCAATTATTTTTATTTGATCTTTTATATCTGGATGATCAAAGCTGCCTTGATATGCCATATATCAAACGTCACAATCAATTAAAAAAAATACTGGGAAATGTAGAAACTAATCATCTTTTTGTCAGCGAACATGTGGCTATTGAAAGTGCACAGCAATTAGAAAACTATTTTCTCGAAACCATAGAAATGGGTCTTGAAGGGCTTGTGGTGAAACGTCCTGATGCTATCTACCAACCAGGTAAACGTAATTTTAATTGGATTAAATTAAAACGCCAAGAAGAAGGTCATTTAGAAGACACGCTCGATTGCGTTATTTTGGGATATTATGCAGGTAAAGGTAAACGAGCACACTTTGGTATTGGCGCATTTTTAGTTGGCGTTTATAACAAAGAATTGGATATGTTCCAAACAGTAGCAAAAATTGGAACAGGTATGACTGATGATGAATGGCGAATGCTCAAAACAAAATGTGATGCGTTGCAAATCGCTGATAAACCAAAAAATGTGCAATGTGCCAAAGAATTGACTCCTGATGTATGGATAAATCCAGAACTTATTTGCCGCGTACGTGCTGATGAAATTACATTATCACCACTGCATAGCGCTGGCAAAACCAAAACAACATTGGGATATGCATTGCGCTTTCCGCGTTTTATGGATTATCGAGTAGATAAGAGTGCAGAAGAAGCGACAACTGATCAAGAAGTTAAAAGGTTATATGAAGATCAGTTTATATAATTTTAGGTATTTATCTTATATTCAGCTCTTATATTCTTTATTACGTATAAAGAGAACATACACTGACAACAATTTTTGTAAATCCAGAGGTAATGGTAAATAATACAGCAATTTAAATATTTCAAAATAGTTTTGATTATTAACGGAAAAAGGTATATAAACATCATAAATGGTATTTCCAATAGCGATGAATAAATGGTTGCCATCTTGAGAAAAAGCCATCTTGTGATCATGTGCTGCATTGAATTCTTTTTCATTTAAGGATTCATGCTTACTGAAAAAAACTGAATGTATTGTATCAAAAGACTTTATATCAAGATATTCTATGCAATTTTTATTTTGTGATAATAAGGTAAGGATGGTCTTATTGGGATGAATCATCATAGCAGCTATAGGAAAGCATTCATTATCTGGATATACTCTTGATTTACCATTTTTTATATTAAAAATATGTAACCTTCTGTTTACATTATTAATTAAATATAATAATGATCCTGTATCGTTATATATCACATTGTTTTGATCAAAACTAAAATATTTTGGCAATGAAACTATTTCTTCTTCCGCATACTCATTCTTTCTTTTTACTATTTTATATATTGTATTTTTTAATTGATTCCAATACATAAAAAAATCTGCTTTTTTAGATGGGCAAGAAAAAATAACATCAATGCTATTTTCTAACGGAATAGCCTCCGTAGTGTCCTTCTTATAATTAAAAAGGATAAGATTGTTTTCGCTTCCCATACACAATAATGGATCTATTTTGCTAAAAACCCCAGTTGTTATCTTATATTGATTCCTATAAAAATTTTTGCCCTGATATTTATCGAAATGAAATAAAAACGCACCATCAGTATGAAAGTAAAAAACCATATTCTGATCATGATGAAAACAGATTTTTTCAGTATATCTCAATAAAGCTTCTTTTTCTTCTATAATTTCATGCGTATTATAATTCAACGCACAATATTTAAAAAGATTAACCATTATAAGAGAATCATTTTCTCTACAGATAATTGCAGCCGATGAATTGTCTTGTTGTATAGATTTACCAAATATAGTGCAATGCAAATCACTCTTTTGCATGGCACTACAAAATGATATATTCAATAAAAAAGAGATTCCTATTAAACAATATATAAAATATTTCATATATACAATCGTCCTTATTTTTCAATTATAACTATGAGAATATCTTATAAATTCTATGTAATACTAGGTAAAGTTATCTTTCTTAGGTTCTGTTAAGTTTTTGAAAACAACATATTTCACTTAATTGAGTAATTAATTTTATGATTATCTACTTTATTATCGTTAAAAGTTTTTATATTTTAAAAAAATCAACAAAACCTAAACTAAATTTATTCAGGAAAATGATAGTATATAATCGTACTCACAAACTCAATCTGTACAATATTGTGCATTCAAAAATATTGTATTTAAATGAAAAAATTCCTCATATTAAAAAAGCAATGATACTCATTATCAGGAATTTATATGAAAAACATGTACTCAATGTTGCTTTTTATAATCATATCTCTATTCTCTTATTCGTTTCTTAATGCCATGTTACCCGCTTTAAGAAAAAATGTAAGAACATTGCCTACAGCATCATCATCTTTTTTACAGAAAAAAACCTTTTCTGTTCAACCGCCCAAGCGATTTGCACCAGAATTCACTCCTATTTATGCTACGTCCATAAAACCAATAAAAACTTCCAATGCGCCACCTATTGTAAAAAAAGGCCTTTGGGGATATTTATTAACATTTTTAGGGCTTAATACACTTTTGACATCAGATGATGAAGAAACAGAAGAGCAAACGGTTAACAATTTATTAGAATTGATAGAAAATAAAGATCCCAAAGTAATAATGGAAATATCACAATTTTTTATATCCGCAAGCATACCTCTCAAACAAAAGTTTTTCGATCTGCTCATACACAAAACATTCGGATATGATATTCTCGTGAAAATAATGAATAATGAACCACAAATTGCACCGATACTTACATCGCTTATTTCTGAACACAATATATCATATATTTATACTACATTTGATGGTCGCAGGCTAATAACAAAAGTAATCGAAAAAGATGCGCAAAGCATTAACTATTTTGCAGACTTAGTTATAAACAAATTGACTTCCCTATGCACATCAACCAGCGGTGGCCATTTTGTTAGCAACATAATTGAGCTAAAACCAACAATTGCTTCAACTATCATATCGCATTTCATTCAAACGGATTCTATAGATTCATTGCGTGTCTTTAGTACTGCTTTAAAATATAGTCCGTATGAAAAAACAACTGCCAATTACATAAAAAACAACTACGATCAACGAAACTTATCATCATTATTGGCTGTTTTTATCTTTAATCAAGCTCAAAGTGATCCGGAACATATCATTGATATTCCAACTTCCACTCAATCCCTTGAGCATATCCGTCAGAATATTGATCACATTGCACAAAGTCCTTTAATTGATAAAATTGTTAAAACGCCCGAGATTGCTCAATTAGCAATACGAGCTCTTTCGCAAGAAAAAAATATTGCTCACCATAACTCTTACGTATTTTATCACGGCCAATCACGCGATTATGCATTTTTGCAGGATTTATACGCTCTACTTTATCGAGCAAAATATGGCATAATTCCTCATAAAGATTTTATTTTTACTCATCTACATAAACCAATAACACAAGAAGAAGAATCATCTCAAGAGGAAATAATACGAGAGCAACTGGTTACGTATAATCCAACCGATAGGTGGAAAAAAATATAAAAGGTCATCGTCTTTTCATGACAGCAGCTCTTTTGGGTAACCTTAGTGAGCCAGATCTTAATCCTCTTTCTTATGTCATAAAAAATAAAGGCTCGAATGAAATAAAACTATCTCCTGCCGATATTTTTGCTATGTTCGGCTATACAGATCTTTATAATAATATTAAAAATGATATTAACGAACTACAAAATGAACATCATGCACTCACTTCTTTTGGACAGCTACTACAAATAGTAGTTCCTGATAACAAACTAGCCGACTATGTTTATTCGGCGGGAAATAAAGGAGAAAATGAACCGGTCATAATCATTAATGAGGGAAAAAAAGAAAAGACTTTCGATATACAAAAGATTATGCGTGCATTCCCAGATAATATACCTCATTCTGATAATAAAGAATTCGTGCTCGCAAATGTCGGCACTAAAAACGGCCCTCTTGATCCACAAGGTCCATTTAAAATAATTGCATACGATGCTATATCTGAAGATAAAAAGCAAGAATACAATAAAAAAAAGATTGCTCTTTTTGCATCAATACAAAGACATATTGATAATCACTAACATCTAGATAATCTGAATAAGAAATACCATATTAATTTTCGCACATCTGGAGAAATATTATATTGTTCAAGAATCTCTATCATACAAATTTTTTCAAGTGAATCGACATACTTAATAAAAAAAGGAATATCAATCACCAAACATTTTTTTCCACTCACCATAAGTATATCTTCTCCATCTTGAGAAAAGATTATCTTTTTATCTTTATTTTTATTATGGAAATGAGTGTCTAATGGTTCAGGAATAAAAGTAAAAACGTGTTTTATATTTTCATAATTTCTGACATCAACAAACTGTATCGCATTACTTTTTTGTGATAATAAAACAAGAATTCTTTTATTCGGATGAATCGCCATTGCGGCTATAGGAAAACCATTTTCATGCCGATATCTTTTTGTTTTAATTTTTTTTGGATTTTTTATAGTAATAATATGCAACATTCGATTATTTCTATCGATAAAAAAAAATAATTTCTCATGAGGATTGTATATCCAATTACTAAAATCAGCAGTAAAAGAAAACGTCAGTAACTCTTTTATGGTAAACTCATCACCCACTGGAATTATTCTATATATTTTTTTTTGTGCATAGTCAGAACATAAAAAATAAGGATGATTATCAGTGGGATAAGTAAATATAGTGCCCAACTTCTTTTCTAATGTCTGAAAATGTATCGCAGTCTTTTCATAATTATAAAAAAGTAGCTTCTTTTTATCGAGCATAAAAAGAATAGGCTCTTCTCTACTAAAGAGCCCGCTAGATATTCCATATTCATGACGATAAAAGGCTTTGCCACCTGTTCCATCATCATCATATTTAATAAAAAAGGCATTCTTATCTCCTTCGTTATTACTCTTGTGATCACCGGGAAAAAATGCTTTATTTTGCGTTGGATGAAAACAAACGCTCTTTTTGTTCCGTATCATTGCACATTTAATTAAGATTTTTTCTCCGTTATTGTAATCCCATAAAGTATAATTAGTATGATCCAAAATACCCATTATCCCAGGTACATTGGAGGTAATTGCCAGAGGCTCTTCTGCTAACAATATTGTTTGAATGATGGGTATAGAATTATATAAAGCTGGCCGCATCGCCATGCTCGATAGCACGTGAAATAAAAAAGATAAGCCTATCAGACAATATATATAATATTTCATAGTATACGATCTCTTATTATCTTATTTTTTTTGAGGGATCGTTCGCTGAATAATAGCAATCGCTCGAATATAGTCATGTTCTATCTGTTCTTGTGCCGCTTGAGCATTGGCAAATTTGATAATTTCACTGCCTTGTAACAATGTTTTTATCTCCGCAGCAATATGCTTATCATCATGATTTTTCTCCACATAATCAATAACTTCTGCATCAGTTTTTCCACGTAAATCATATTCAAATCTATCATGAAAATAATTTTTCAACACCGCCGAAGCTGTTGCATAAAATTCTTTGCCATGTACCACATCAATCTTATGTTCTTTTTTCAGTTGTATTAATGCAAGCAATGCCTGATCCCATAAAGGCAATTTTTTTCTCTTACGATAGATAATATATTTTCTGATAAGTAACACCACGATAATCAACAATACTAAGATTAAACATAATTGCATCGTCATTTTAAATTGTGAGGTTTGCCAGAATGGCACATGCCACAAACCATAATTTTCGTAAAGACCAGTTTTTTCGTTTAATTTCATACAAAATCTCATTTTTTTCTTTTAGACCATTTTTTACCATATTTTTATTTCGAAGATATAGACCAACAGCACTCATCCATGATAGCAATTTGAGGAAAAATATGATATAAAACTCACAATACATTTAACCCAAACAAGGAGAGAGATGAAGCGAATCCCTTTAGTATGTTTTTTCACCATTATATTTTTTCAGAATATTAATAGTGCACAACAACTCTGTAATACTCCTGAGGAACGGCAAAGATTACGTAACCAAATAGCTTTTGAATATATTTGCACCAACGGAATCGATTGTAACAATGAAAAACTTATCAACGATGGCTCGATTGACTTTAATTTTCCCTATGGTGACTTTGGACGAACTCAACTTTCAATTGCAGCACGTAGTGGAAGAATTCTAACATTAGTTGGTCCTACGTATAACCCCGATACAATAAAATGGCTTATTGATCATGACGCCAATCCTCATCTTCTGGATAAAACTGGCAGAAGTGCAGCGTTGTGGTCAATCGGGTCTTTTCAAGGTAAAGACGAACACCCTATTAGATTATTTTTCAAAAAAGACCCCGTTAATATCGATCAAATATTTAACATAACAGACATTGGAGATGAATTTCAACAATACCAACCAAAAGTTACGTTACTTACCGCTGCAGTATTAACTGAATGGCAAGTATATGGTAATTCTCAAGCACGATATAATCTTGCACGCACATTATTGAAATTTAATCCCAATCGCAACATAGCGCCTAGTGGGAAAACCGCATTACAAATAGCTGAAGAACTCAATGATGAAGAAATGATTAAAATATTGAAAGAATAATAAGGATTTTACCCCATTAAAAACTAAGACTTACCAAATGTTATGCATTTGGTAAGTCTTAGTTTTTTACTTTAGACCTTTTTATAATACATCAATATCTTTAAGCTCGCTCCAAAACCCTTTTAATTCGTTTGCTTCCATAAATTTTTTATAATCAATTGTATTATCTGCTCGTATATCATTTCCATCTAGCCAAACTAATTTGCATGGCTTGCAAATATAGATCTGTATATTATTCGCTATTATTGTTGCTTTATCGATTATGCCAAATTCCATTACCATTTCAGGATCAGGCGTGCAAACAGAGCAAAGTATCACTCTGCATTTTTTAATAAAATCTGTCGCTTTAACGTCTGTTGGCCTATCTCGTAATTTATCGTATAGATAATTAATAAACTCCTTTGTCTTCTCCAAATCAAAAATTCTGTCACCATAGCGTTTTATAATTCTAGCTGCTTTAACATAATTTTCTGTATCTATAAAATGTCCTAATTCCTGAACAAATAATTCTTTACATAAATCATTCTCAATTCTTTTAAACTCCATAATCAGATCATCTAGCTCATTAAAATCAAATGTCTGGCAAAAATAACATTCCATAAAATATTTCAAGCGATTTTTAAATTTATTCATGACTCATTTACCAAATGAATGGCAATCAGTTTTAGACTTTAAATCATCATAAAAAATCAACACTCTTTAGCTCTTTCCACCACCCCTTCAGGCCATGTGCCTTCATAAGGTCTTTATAAGGAACAGCATTATCCGCTCGTATATCATTTTCATCTAACCAACCATTTTCACACAACTTACACAAATAAATTTCTATATCTTTTCCAACAAGATTCGCTTTATATATTATCTTTGGTAGCTCCGCTAGCTTAGAATCTTGCATGCAAATCGGACAATCAATTACCTTGTATTGCTTTATAAAATCTGTCGCTTTAACATCTGTATGTTTGTCTAAGAGTTTATCGTATAAATAATTAATGAATTTTTCTGTCTGTCGTAAATCATCAAACTCTATATCACAATGCGTCTGCATAAATCTAAAAAGGTAGGAATAATTTTTTTTTTCTATAATTAATTTAATTTCGTTAATAAGCTCATCCTGAATTGTGATTGATTCCTGTTTAAAATCATCAATTCTTTCATCAAGCTCATCAAATCCAAAACTCTGATTGAAGTAACATTGCATAAAATATTTTAATCTTTTCATAAATATCCATAAATTTTTTAAATTGGAAAAGCTGTTACTATTCTAAAGCCAAGCGGAGATTGATTATCTTTTCTCAATAACATTTTCGAACTATTTAAATCATAGCAAGGATTTTTCTTAGCCTTAAAAACGCCCTTGCCAACTGAATACGTATGCGACATTTCACATATCAATTCATCTTCTAATTCATTAGTAAACCACAAAGATATTTTTTCTACATTCTGTTTTAAATTCTCTTTTACGGCATCAATAGCTGTTCTTTTATTGGTAAATGTAGTAGCCGATCCCTTTTTTGTGTTAGATACTCTCTTCCTTAAGTAGTCGTAAGGCTTGCCAACATGCTTTTCCAATGTATGTCCACCAAGCTTTTCCATAATATCAAGAATATCATCTCCTACATTGCATATTTTATGCGCAATTTCTTCTAACCATTTTTGCGAACAAATAACTCGCCGAGCCTGTTGCGCAGCACTCTGGCCCTCCATGCAGGTGATGAGTTCTTTTTTGACAGCATCAGTAACTTTGGTAGCACACTCTGGCCCACCTTCAATCATCAATTTACCAAAACCTGCGACCTCTGCCGCATACTGCTCGGTAAAGATAGCACCACTTTCAGTGAGATTTGATATCTTGTTAATGAATGCTTTATTTGCCGAACCAATACATCCACCAGCAACATTTAAAACCAATGTTTCCAAAATCATGGTGGTACCAATTTCAGCACCATTTTCTACAACTTCTTGCCATGGCATTAATTTCAACTTATTGTACGATTCTGTTGCAGTAGCTTGGAAAGCTTCTATATTTTGCTGCATTTCCAAAGAATTTTGTTGAGCAAACTTCATTATTACATCAGAATCGGCAGGCGATCGCCCTATCATATACGATGCATCAGACAATGCCTCACGACCAATGACTTCTAGACACATACCAGCTAATTGCAGTGTACTGGTAACCATACCTTTCCAATGATCAATGCTGGCAACAGTAGCAGCACCTTTTGTTGCACCTTTTGCAACGGCGCACGATGCATCATACAGAACTCCCATGCCTTGGAAAAGAACATCCGTTATCACATACGAAAAATCTGTTAATTGAAAAGCATCAATAAGAGGACAGGTTTCTGCAATTGCCCGAGCTGCACATGCACGGACTAAAGGCGTTAAAAATTGTACATAGCGATCATGCGAATAATTTTTTTCTAATGTAGTTACTCGATTTTGAATTTCAGACACCTCACTGCGCAATTGTTTATCAAGCGCAAGCTTATCTCCGTTCATGAATTTTTCAGCAGCTTGAATTCTGTTATCCAATCTTTTATTATAATCAAAATTACTGCCCACATTCTCTTGCTTATGCAGCCAATTATTTGAAAGATTTTGTACTTGTTGTTTTAGATAATATGCTTTAGTAAGCTCTTCCAATTTCTCTATTGTACGAACTTCATTCGCTATAAAGTCCTGAAATCCTGATTTTTGTGATCGAAAACCAAATGAAGATCCAAAACCTTGAACCTGAAATGTTGCATTTCTAGTTTTTTTATCTGTTTTAATTCTTTCATGAAGTATTTTCATAAAATGATCGTATCCTGGTAAAGAACGTGCATATTCGCGAAAATTTGGATATTTATAAAGATCATAACATCGCAGCACATCTTCTTCTGGAATCTGACTGAACCATTTTTTAAAATCCTCTATGCCAAAACCAACATAGCTGTAATCTTGACATATCTGATAAGAATTATTTGATAGAGACATACCATAAGAAAAACCATATTTAGACTCAGAGTTAATATTACCATCAACTCTATCTATCCGAAACTGTCCAATAGGTGTTGATTCAAAATAAACATCTTCCTTGCTCGCAACAGATGATCCGGTTATCAGGATAATTATTGATAAAAACTTCTTCACTTATTCTACCCTCAGCTATTTTTAAACATTTCGATTTTAGTGTCATTTTACAGATATTTTATCTTTATAAAATATAAAAATGAGAATGACGAAACTTACTAATTCTAGATAAGTTTTTTGTCAAAATTTACTTGTAAAAGCATATTTCAATTTATATACTGAATCAAAAATTTTACCTTTTTCTTGGAGATGAGCAGATGTTATATTTTTATCAGGCTATTTTGTATTTATTTCTTATCAATAACTTTGTATATACTGGAAATCAAGAAAATCAGTATCCGCTTGAAGAAAAAAAGCCTGTATTAGCTTCCGAAAAGCACATTAATACCGATCCTTTATCTCCACCCGCCCTGCCAGACGATCTGCGAAAAAAATTATTCGAACAAAAAGAAGAATTTGATAAAGATGAAATAGAAGAAATGGAAATGGTCCTTGAAGCAGCCCCATTAAAAGCACAATTCATTCCAAAACATTTACAAGATCCAACATTTTTTTCTGGATGTGAAAAATTTCGTAGTGCTTATTTCATTGGAAAACCGGGAACAGGTAAAACAATAGCCGCAACAGCAATAGCACACCAAATGTCTCAAAAAGGCTGGGATTATATATTTATATCAAGCACAGAATTAGTAGAAGGATATAGAAATCAAACCTGCATTCATATCCGACAAAAACTTGAAAGCATTGTTTCTTCGGGAAGACCGACCATCATCATTATCGATGAAATTAGTCGTTTGCTAGAAAATGCCGATAGCAAGAATCATGATACAGATATGTCTGCAACCGCTATATGGTCTTTTTTAGACAAACAATTAAAAAATGAAAAATTATTTCTTATTGGCACCATGAATAGCGCTGAAAATTTACCTCAGCCCTTTAAAAACAGAATCAATTCAAATGCAATACTATTTCAATCAAAAGCAAGTACAGAACTTAAAATTAAACATCTTCGTAAAAAATTAACAAATAACAATTCTAGCCTCCATAAAGAAGTCACTGATGAGTTTTTAAAAAACGAACTTGAAAAAGTAGATTCTTGCTATGGACGCGGATTAATACACCTGACAACACATATATTGATGCTCCATAAAATTAATACAAAAGAAAGTCACTCAATTATAACAAAAACATCTATAATAAACGGAATAAACGAATATTTATTGAATGAAGAAATGCTCAAAACTAACAAAAAAACAGAAACTGATGAAGAAAGACAAGAGCGATATCATCAAGAAAACATAGCATTACAAGAACAACATCATAGAGAAAACATAATTGCAAATGTAGCTGGTAACGTAGCTGCAAACATAGTTGTAAAAGCTCTGGAAAAAGGAGCTATAGCTGCAGCAAAACACATATTCAAAAATTCGTAAATCCCGCTCATGAAGAATAAAAAAGAACTCTATAATCTATGAACAAAATAAACGCACTAGTAATCTTATCAATGTTGTTCTTGACAGAATTATCGAATTGCCAAGAATATATCAATGCTGAAGATGAACTAAAAATCGAAGCTCTTTATAAAAATGACTCGGATTATAGTGATGATAACAATGTTCATTGTGAATATGATTTATGCAGTGAAGAAAATTGTTTCAACAAAGAAAAAAAATACATCAACACCGATCCTCTATCTCCGCCTCCCCTGCCAGACGATCTGCGAAAAAAATTAGCAGAATCAAGACCTGATTTATTTTTAGATGACTCTCATTCTCCTTTACCAGAGGAATGGATTGTTGAATCTTGCTTGGAACAAGCTCCACCTTTATTAAAAGGTATTTTATCGTACCTCGAAACACAATCTCGCTCGACAAGATATTCTAACCCATTTTTTATACCATCTTGCCAGCGCCTTATCTTAGTTGGTCCTCCAGGTTCAGGTAAAACAACACTTGCTCATGCTATTGCAAGCAAACTTGAATGCCCTGCAATATTAATCCCTGCAACCTCACTGCTTGGGCACTTCAGAAATCACACTGCCAATAATATATCCACAAGATTAGAACGCTATACATCTACTCCGTATCCCGTTGTTATTATTATTGACGAATTACATAAATTGTTTGAGCATCATGAACATTCTGAATCAGACGATTCTCAAAGTGCTGCCGCTTTTTGGTTATTCGTTGATCAAATGGAAAAACATTGTTCACATGCTATATTAATTTGCACTGCCAATGATGTCACCTCCTTGCCCCCCGAAATAAAAAGTAGGTTTGCTGGAAAAGTAATTGAGATGTTAGCTCCCACGCGACAATATAAAATTAAAACCTTTAAACAAGCTATTCGTCACGACGGCTACACGTATCTAGATCGTAGCATTGATAATGCATTTATTCTTAAAATGATTGACCAACTACCAAGCTCCTCATTCCGAGATATACGATTATTGATTGATACAGCAAAGATGTTTTTTTATGAAGAAAATCCTTTGTATGATCGAGATGAAGAAAATTATCCTATGGTTTTAACAAAAAAACAGTTTCAAAAAGCATTCAATCAATTAAAAACAGAGTCTTCTATTTTAGCCGGAAGTTTATCACAGCAATTCATAAAAAATGTAGAAAAATGGGGAGCGGTCTTTATGATTGCAGCTAATATAACCATGATTTCTAGAACTTTATATGATTATTTAAAATAATCCCATTTTTGGAACAAATTGAGAATGAGTTAAGCTTATTATAGCCCAGCTACATTACTTTACGCTGGGGACCTCATTTAAGATCAATAAGACATACGTCGTCTGAAGAATTTTACCATTTCAGCTAAATAATCATCACGCTCAGGAGCAACATCAACTAAATCCACACCGCGCCGCTTAAATAAGATAGTTTGCTGATCAATGCGAGCAGCTAAGAATTTTTTCACATCATTATGATGAGCGCCGCGCAAATCTAATTCAACAAGCTCTCCCGTTTCCAAATCTTCTACCGTAATAAATCCTACCGAAGGCATTGTTTTTTCATTAGTATCCAGGCAACGCACGGCAATCAGATCATATTTGCGTGCAGCTTGTGCAAGATACGTATCTAGACTTTCATCAATAAAATCTGAAATAAGAAAAACAATTGCATCGCTTTTTTTTATTGTCAGAAGATGTTGTAATGCATACGATATATTTGTTTTAGATTGCTTAGGAGCAAAGCTGAACATGGAATCAAGAATACGATGCACATGCTGCAAACTGCTACCTGCAGGAATATATTCTTCGATTGTATCGGAAAATAATAAAAGCCCAACATGATCTTTACCATGCTGAGCGACTAATGCTAAAACACTTGCTAATTCAACGATACGGTTATATTTATTAATAGTTCCAGAACCAAATATACTTGATTGTGAAACATCAACTGCCAAAAATATTGTACGACTGCGTTCTTCAATATATTGTTTTACTAATAATTTATTCGTTCTGGCTGATGCTTTCCAATCAATAAAACGTATATCATCACCAAAAGCATAATCACGGATTTGATCAAATTCAAAACCACTGCCTTTGATTGCTGAGCGGCTATCACCAACAAGAGCTCCATTGAGTAATCGGCGCGTAAAGATCTCGAGTTGTTTAATCTTTGCAGCTATATCAGTTTTAATTTTATTTTTTTTATCTGTCATAGCTATTCAACCTTATGAGTATATTGAGCATCTACCGCATATCTTCTTACCATCTCATAAATAAAAACAAAAACAAGAAGCGGAGTTAAATTCCGAGGAAACTCATAAAATAGCGCATTCATAATAAAAGGTGGTGATATAATAATAGCCCCCAATAAAACCAGCGATGCTCTTTTTATTGCTTTGTGATTTTTACCCACAACTCCTATAAATCCTGTTTTGGTACAAAATGTAGTATATATTCCAATACTCACTACCAACACGTATAACATGAGAGGTGTTAAATAGAGTGGTAAAAGAATATTAGAAGGAATAAGGTTTAATAATGCTATAAAAAGAGTACATACATACAGTATAAACATAGGTCTATTGATCATAATATTTTTATACCAATGAAACCATAATGCTAGAGCAGCCAAAATTACCGCTATACAAAAAAGGTATATAATGTCTTGATAGAATCCAAATGCCGCCGCTAGTAAAAACAATGTATTTATCAGCATAATCGTATATTTTGTCTGCACCCTAAGTCCTTCTTTTAAACCATAAAATGGATCGCCATAAAATTATTATAATACCTATCCATACAACTAAAAACTCAGGCAGCAAAATAACACCAAATACTGAGGTAATTGTACATGCAAGCACTATTAATGAATCTTTCCGTACAACTTTAGGATCGCCCTCGATGCCTATAAAACCAGCCTTCGTCCAAAAAGTAGTATATGTACCAATTATAATCAGAATTACATAAAAAAGAATAATATATGCCTGTTCAGCGGTAAGAGATCTCGATGCTGCAAATTCTTCTATTGATAACGATAATGGCAAGTAAAGGGTAGCTATAATAGTAAAAATAAATACTTGTAGTGCCGACAAAAACCTATCATGAAATTCTAGATTTTTATACCACCGGAAAGCTATCGCTATAAAAGCTAAAACTCCAGCTACAATCAAATAATTTGGCTGGATATTATGTTTGCCGCTTACGGCAAATAAAAACGGTACTATAATGAGTACATCTATAAATTCGGCTATATTTCTCGCTTGCATATCAACTCTCCTTTTTTTATTTTTTTACCGAACCCCCAACTCGTTGAAGTAATTAAAATAATTCCTTCCTGTCCGCTCGTCCTGAGTGTTTTTTGTCCCCAAAAAAAGTATCGAAGGATGGCGGGGGGAATATACTAATCAAATTTTTTCTTTGCGAGTAAAGATAATTTATCCCAATCTCCAGCAATTAAAGCATCTTTTTTTTGTCTATTCCATTTTTTTATTTGGCGCTCCACATTAAAGGCTTCATCCCGTGTTGCAAAGTTTTGAATAAAAACAACTTCTATCGGTAAACGATTTGAAGTATAGCATTTGAATTGATTAAGGCGATGTGCCGAAATTCGCTGTTCAATATTATCTGTATGACCAGTGTAGTATGAACCATCGCTACATTTTAAAATGTAAACATAAAAATCATTCATTTTTCCGCCATCCTTCGATACTTTTTTGGAGACAAAAAAACTCAGGACGAGCGGAAAGGAATATTTTGAACAGATAATTTAAATTAACAACATTTAGCATTTTTTAAACACTTCGCTTCGATAAAATTCAAACACCCATAATAAAAAATAATCCGTTTTTTATGAAAAATACCGTATGATTTGTTTGCATTATACTCCTTGCTTTGATGACCTGCCATTAGTCTAAATACTGCAATTGATTACCATTTATCAACTATTTTTCTCTCATAAAATACATATGTATTAATAAAACCAAAAACGAGTAACGTAAGATAATAAAACCTATCCCATTCTAAATAGAAGCCTAAAAATGAAACTGCGCTAAAAACAAAAACAATCCCAAGCAACTTCAGGGAGACATGTCTCACTTTAGTGGTATTAGTAGATAATTCGCCTACAAATCCTGCTTTTGAAAAAAAGGTAGTTAGGATCCCAATTACTAATAAAGAAAAAAAGAAGGTTAAGCCTGTATAATCATTATAATGTCGAAGTATACGAACTCAAATTTAATACTTCCACTTGAACGACCAACTTCTTTTTGATTTTTTACCTCGTACCTGATTACCTAATCTATCGGATGCTAAGCGCGTAATAAATATTGGTAATAATAAGCCATTATTATTCAAATAAATACTGGCATATAAAGACCATAGAAGACCACCGATAACAACAGCAAATAATTTTAAAGATGCGTTATATATTTTGTTTTTATCATCAGATAAAACACCAATAAAGCCTGCGGGAGAAAAAAAGGTAACTACACCTATAAAAGTAATAGAAGCAAATAAGATTACTCCAATATAATTCTCATAATAATACAAAACAGAAGAGATATTCCCTAGATAACCAATTGTTCCAATAAACACAAACAAAGCCCCACCTAGAAACATTCTATCAACAATTTCTTGCTTATAGATCTTAAAACAAAGGAATACACCTGAAATAATACTTATTACAATATATATATTGCCCCAGGTTTCTCGAGTAAAGTCTGTTGGGCTATAGCCCTTACTAAGCGCAATAATCACTCCAATGATAATCACTACCCAAAATACATGTGGCAAAACATTCTTAATTGTTTGGATTATTTGCATACTCACTCTCCTTTTTTATACGAAGAATTACTCATATTTAAAAAGAGTTCGTATACTTTTGTCCCCAGCTCCGTTAATTCTACGCCGAGGTCCCCGTGTGAAGAGAATCGAAACGTGGGGTTAAACAAACTCAGGATGAACTGATTTAAACTTAACTTAATTAGGAAACATATTCAAAGATTTTTCCTCATTGATATTTTTAACTTTATCCCGTTCGTCCTGAGCTTGTCGAAGGATACGAACTCATTATTAGATTTTCTAAAACAACCCCTCATTCTTCAAAATTTCAGGCAACTTAATACTGCCATCAGGTTGCTGATATGTTTCCATCAGAGCTACCATTAAACGTGGTAATGCCAATGATGAACCGTTAAGCGTATGGGCTAATTGCGCTTTATCATCTTGTTTTTCTTTAAATCTAATCATACCACGGCGTGCTTGAAAATCGGTACAATTGCTAATCGATGCAATCTCTTTATATTCATTTTGACCTGGACACCAAACTTCAATATCATATGTTTTTGCAGAAGAAAATGACATATCCTGCGTTGCAAGAATTAAAATACGATAATGCAGGCCTAATTTTTGTAAAATTTCTTCAGCACATGCAAGCATATGCTCATGTTCATTCCAAGATTCTTCTGGTGCGCAAATAGATACCAGCTCAACTTTTTCAAATTGACGCATTCTAATTAATCCACGTTCATTTGCGCCATAACCGCCACCCTCTCGCCTAAAGCAACTTGTGAATGCTGTCATGCGTATCGGTAAGTCACGTTTCATAACAATCTGATCACGATATATATTGGTCAAGTTAACTTCTGAAGTTGGCGTTAAAAAGAGATCATCAGCAGGAATTGCAAATGCTTGATCTTTAAATCGAGGAAAATTACCCGTAACTTCTAAACTTTTTTCGTTAAGCAAAACTGATGGCAAAACATAATTAAATCCGTGCTTATTATTATGCTTGAGCATAAACATAGCAAGCCCATAAAGAAGCCTAACGCCATCTCCTTTATACAATGCAAAATTGGCACCTGCAAGCTTTGTTGCTGCTTCAAAATCAAGCCAACCTAATGCCTCACCCAGTTCAACATGGTTTTTCAATGGAAAATCATATGTTGGCTTTGTACCGTTATAACGATCAATAACATTATCCGCAACTGTTCCTACTGGCACTGAATCATGCGGCAAATTAGGACACATAAGATAAAGTTGCTGAAATGCGCACTCAACATCAACCAGCTCATTTTCTTTACTTTTCAGTTGCTCACTGATTTCAATTGATTGTGCACGTAATTCAGGAGTAATGCCATCGCGTCCTTTTTTTGCCAATTCATTTTTATGCGAGCGTAAGCTTTCAACATCTGATCGCATAGATCGTACTTTTTTATCAAGCGTAATTAACTCATTACTATCAAAATTCGGATCTTTCTTTTTAATCGCCGTGGCGATTAATTCTGGATTTTCACGCAATAGGCTCAAATCAATCATGAATACCCCTGGAACAAGTAAATTAAAATTAAATAAATTATAAAAAATATACCTTAAATAAACCGTTTTTACTATAAACTAATTTTTTTTTGTGTATTATATTGAAATATTAAATAAATTATACAAATTTTAATTAATATGTGAAACAACAATGATTTCGAATATTTATACAAAGATAACCATTTGCTCAATCGCAATGTTTTTACCTTTATCAATGCTACGCAGTATGGATCCGATAATTATATCACAACAAGAAGACCATATTAATAGAATTAACCGAGGCTTTAATGACGGAATTCTTGAGTATGGCCTAGGAAACAAAAAAGAAGCTGAAGCACTATTGGCTGGCGCATACTTTTACGCG
>JACZCT010048904.1_pt1 | contig 50932 bp, 44 predicted proteins | sample 8641871 | NCBI WGS metagenome assembly JACZCT01 (sample SAMN15324604, study PRJNA640507) | soil metagenome | isolation source: monocropping sugarcane control | place: China: Luxin town, Laibin City, Guangxi Province | collected 2019-07-25 | depth 10cm m | reverse complement strand
TGCCGGCGGCGCCGCCGGAGCGCTGCTGCCCGCCCAGACATTCTCGGCGACACGCAGCCTCCAAAAAGTCGATAACGCCGCCGGATCGTTGAGCAATTTCGGTCAACGCCAGGTGCACAGCCTCACGGGTTGGAAGCCGGGCGGCAACGCGCGTTCGGTGGAGCAGATCGGTGCCGGCGCGGCGCCGGTGCGACGCGAGCTCCGGGCCGAGCTCAAGAAGGCCAAGCCCGACTCGGGCAAGTTACAGCAGGGCTTGAAATCCCTCAGTGCTGCCGAAGAGGCGCAGCGCATGGGGCTGACCAGCCTGCCGGGTTACGCGCGATCGGTGCGCGACAACGGGCTGTTGCCGACGGCGAAGTCCGGCCTGAAGTCGCAATGGGCCAGCAGCGGCGTACGCGGGAAGGCCTTGATGGTGGGGCTGCCCGCGCTGTCGATCGCGCAGGCGGCGCAGGCTCCCGAGGGCCAGGGTCCCGGCCGCGGTGAGCGCATCGGCCGGATTGTGGGCGGCACGCTCGGCGGCGTGGCCGCGCCGCTGTCGCTCGCCGGATCGCTGGCGCTCTCCGCCGGCCTCGAGCGCGCGGGCGGCGCGGCGGGCAAGACGGTCGACAAAGCTCGCGCGTTGAAGCGCCCCGAGGTTCCTCAAGAGCCGGTGCGTCCGCAGGCGAGTGAACCGGGCGACACTGGACAGCACGCCGTTGAGCATGTGTATGGTACGGGCTTCACTGGCGGAAGCTTGGAGTAATTCATGAGCATCCCTGGCTCGATGGGCATTGGTGGCGGTCCTGGTGGCGGCCTGCGTTTCAATCAGACGCGCGGACGCATGGGCAATGGCGCTGCGCAGGGGGTGAACTACCCCTCGCCGTTCTTCGACATCGCGCATACGTACCTGCCGGTCACCATCAAGGCGATGTTCCGTTGGTGCCGGTACTACTTCCTCACCAACCCGATCATCAACGCGACCGTCTTCAAGCTCTCCGAGTACCCCATCACCGACATCCTGATCGACCATCCCGACAAGCGGGTGGCGGCGCGGTGGAAGGAGTACTTCATCGATCACCTGAACTACAAGTCGTTCCAGATCGAGTGCGGTCTCGATTACCACTGCTTTCATGGTGACGTGAAGGCTGTGACTGAGGATGGCGTGCATAGGCTGCGTGATTTGGTGGGTAGGACCATGAATGTACTTTCTCAGGACGGTATATATCGTCCGGCCAAGTTCATCGAGTCGCTAACGGAGCAGGAGTTACTAGAGGTGGAGTTTTGTGACGGCAGCACCGTGCTGGCTACGCCCGAGCACCAGTGGCCTACGCTGACATCTGCCGGTAACACGAAGAAAGTCCCTACCACGGAGTTGGAAGGAAAGTTCATTCCACGCAATGTGGCTCCTCGGCCGGAGCAGAACGCGGATTATCGAGAAGGCGTCCGACACGGTTTCGTGTTTGGTGACGGTACGCTGTACAACGATGGCAAGCAGGCTCGCGGTTGTTTTTTTGGTGAAAAGGACAAGCCACTTCTCAAGTTCTTTGAAGGGCACGGTTCGCCTGCTTATGTAGAGTCACGTGGCCACACGTTCATTCACGGCCTTCCAGCTCACTACAAGCAGATGCCGTCCAACGGCCAGTCTGCCTCGTACTGGTACGGTTTCTTGAGCGGTTTTCTGGCTGCCGACGGTTCGGTTGATGTAGCAGGCTGCGTCGTTCTTACTCAGCGTAGCCGCACCGTTCTTGAGCTCATCGCCGACCAACTACCGCGTCTGGGTATGGTAGCAGGTGCCGTGCGCGGTTATGAAGAATCCACTGCATATGGCGAAGGCACCACGTACGTGCTTTCGCTGTTCAAGCAGTACATGCTGCCTCAGGATTTTCTGCTACCGCATCACGAGCGCAACTTCACCGAGAACTACAAGCCCACCAATTATGGTAAGCGTCTTCGTGTAAAGGCCGTGCGTACTACCGGTGTGTTCGAGAAGGTGTACTGTTGCCTGGAAGAAGAAACGCACACCTTCACTATCGGTAATGGCATTCTCACTGGGAACACGTACGGCAACTGCCTCACGAGCCTGAGCTTCCCATTCAAGAAGTACCTCACCTGCGCTGGCTGCCAGCGGCAGATGGAAGCTTCGCGCATCAGGCCGCACTGGGTTTTCACGAACTACGAGTTCAGGCTCAGCTGCCCGCACTGTGGCAGCCTCGGTACTGCGCGTTCGAAGGACATCTACTTCAAGAACGAGTCGGGCATCCGCATGATGAGGTGGAGCCCAGAAGATGTCGAAGTCTCGTACTCGGATCTCACTGGCGAGCACACGTACTTCTACAACATCCCGCCGGGCATTCGGAACGACATCATCGTCGGCAAGAAGGATGCGATCGAGCAGGTGCCGGAGATCTTCATCCAGGCACTACGGCAGCAGAAGGGCGTGGTCTTTTCGAAGGACTTGTTCTTCCACCTGCGCCGACCGACACTTGCAGATCAAGACCGTGGTTGGGGTATCCCGCTTCTTTTGCCGTGCTTGAAGGACACGTTCTACCTGCAGATCATGAAGAAGGCGCAGGAGGCCATCCTACTCGAGCACATCGTGCCGCTGCGCATTCTGTTCCCGCAGGCAGGTAGTGGTTCCTCGGACCCATATACGTCCATCAATCTAGTTGATTGGCGTGACCATGTAGCGACTGAGATTGCGCGCTGGCGCATGGATCAAAACTATATTCCAATCCTTCCGCTGCCTGTGGGTAACCAAACTATTGGTGGTGATGGGCGCGCTCTCTTGATGGTGCAAGAGATGCAGGCGATGAGCGAGCAGCTCATCAACGGCATGCAGGTGCCGCTCGAGTTCATCAAGGGTGGCATGAGCTACGCCGGCACGAACGTGTCGATGCGTATGCTCGAGAACCAGTTCATCACGTACCTGTCGCGCCACGCGCGTATGGCGCGCTGGACAATGCGCCTCGTGGCGGACTACTTGGACTGGCCGCTTGCCGACATCCGGTTCAAGCCGTTCAAGATGGCCGACGACATCCAGCGCAAGGCCTTCTTGTTCCAGCTCAATCAAGCAGGCAAGACCAGCGACACCACGCTCCTGGCGGATTCCGACCTCGACCAAGAGCAAGAGAACCAGATCATGGAGCGCGAGACCCAATCGCGCATCCAGGCCACCAAGCAACAGCAGCTCGCCATGGCGGAGATTCAGGGCGAGCAGCAGGTCATCATGATGAAGATGCAGGCCAAGGCGCAGCAGGAGATGCAGTCGGCCTTGGTTGCGCCGACGGCGCCGGGCGAGCCTGGTGGGCCGGAGAACGGTGCCGCACCGCCTGGCGGGCAGGGCGCAGGCGCTGGTGGAATGCCGACCGACCCCATGGCCGCCATGAGCAGTCAGCTCAACGCGGGGCAGAACATGGGCATGGGCAACGACAGCGGTGCGGCAGGCAGCCCGGCAGCGATGGGCGGCTCCAACATCCTGAGCATGGCGCAGGCCATTGCCACGCAGCTTGCGCAGCAGGACCCGGCGACGCAGCACCTCACCATCAAGCAGCTGCGCGCGCAGTCGCCTGAGCTCTGCGACCTCGTGCTTCAGTACCTGCAGTCGATGACCGCGGCCCCGCTAGCTGCCGCCACAGCCCCTGGCCAAGAGCAGTCTGCCGCAGGCGGTGACTCTGGTCTCGGTGCCAACGGCAATGCGGCGATCAAGATCGACATGCGCCCGCAACCGGACAAGCTCCCGCCGCGCCGCGCCGCCGCTTCTGTCTGAGGAGCTAAAAAAGAAGCCTGTCGGCTTCTTAAAAGCTGTCTCGAAGTACCGCCCGCAAGGTGTTTGGGTCGACCGGTCTGGTGGCGGTCAAAGGAGTCCTTGTGGGCGGTAGCTCGAGACAGCTTTTTCTTTCAGGCACGAAGGTTAGCTTCTAACGGCTTCGCAGCTTCGCGCTTCTTCTGTTCATGCGCGACGATCAGCGCGCCGGCAGACCCGGTGACTACACCAACTAGGAAGGTGGCGCCGAATGCGGCGAACACCTTCCACCATGCGATGGGGACACCCATGTCACGCCTTCGGCTGGGGCTGCGGTCGGCGGTCGGTGCCGGTGTTGAGCTGGCCTTCGCTGTACTTCTTCATCGTCAGCGCGATGCCGTCGCGCTTGCCCTTGACGTAGCTGAGCGAGCTCACGAGAGCGGTGGCAGCGACGGAACCAACGGAGATGAGCGAGATCTTCAAGATGCGATTCATTGTATGAACTCCTTCACGGACAGCATGTAGCTGTTCCTCTTCTATCTTTCTTATCCCCGATTTCTCAGGGTTTTTGCAGCTTCAGTCGTCGTCGTCGTCGTCGAGGTCGTCGTACCTGGTGTGCTCCGGCAGGTGGTCGGTGAGGATGACCATGTCGCCCCAGCGCGCAGGTATCTTGGCCCAGCTGGACGGCACGATGACCCAGATGAAGTGGATGCCCGGAGGCGGCATTCTCGGTGCTGGCCCTTCGCCGTCGGTGATGTAGATGACCACGTGCGGCTTCGGTCGCTTGCTTGCTACGTAGTTGATGGCGGGTCGGAAGTCCGTACCACCACGTCCACGTATCTCCATGCTGACTAGGTCTCGCACAGCGATTCGAAGCGGTTCTCGTTTGTGCTCGATGTCCGCCTCCATCCACCAGGCCTCAGCGACTCCTGTCTGCTTGAGTACGTCCGCGCAGATCTTGGAGGCATCCGCCAGCTGCTCCGACCCCATGGACCCCGAGCTGTCCACGATGAACCAGACGTTGGGTTCGTAGCCGATGAGGCCAGGCAAGATGATGCCGCGCAGATAGGACCTGCGTGACGGTCGGCGGATGCTGTAGTCGAGCCCTCCGGCGCGTATCGCGCCCAGCGCGTGCCGCAGGACTTTCGCTAGCTTCTGCCGCCAAGGTACCTCGAACTCCTTCTCGCTGATCTTGACGAGTTCGGACCAGTTACCCGGCATGGTGCCGCGTCCTTCGCTCGACTTCATGTAGGAATCGATAGCTTTGGCTGTAGCTTTCGCTATCGATACGACGTCGGATTCTGACCTTCCTTTCTCGTGGTTGTATTTGTTCTCGAGCTCTTTGCTCAGTGGGTTGCCTGCTACGCCTCCGCAGCAACCCTGCATGATGCCGGGGCCTTCACCTCCGCCACCGCCTGCACCGCCAGGAGAGCTGCCAGGTTCTTTCGGTGTCTTGCCCGCCTTTTCGAACTCTTCGAGCAGTCGGTAGTACTCGTCTGCGGTCAGACCGACCGCGAACCCGTACTGCTCTGGCATGAGCGCCCATTCAGGGAACTTCCAGACCGGCTCGTTCGCTGGCGCGCTAGAACCATCCTTGCTCTTCTTGACGCGTTTGACGTCGCGCATGATGCCGTTGATGAAGAGGTCACCGGCACGATTGAAGCGCTTCTTGTCTGGGTAGCTCTTACCGCGTATCACGTGGTTGAGCTGTACGTGGAGGCACTCGTGCGCCAGGCCTGTGGCGAGTACTATCACCTCCTCCTGCTCCACCCAGTCCGGTTCGTAGTACAAGACGAGCCGTTCGGTGACTGCGATGGGGCCACCTGCTAGTGCGAGCAGGCCTGGCATCGGCATGGGGATCAGCCCGAACAACGTGCTCGCCAAGTAGGGCGCCTGGAATTTGACGTACGCCCGCGCCAGTACGAGGTTGGAAGCTTTGTTCTGCCCGCCCCAACCTCGTTTTAGTATGGCGCTCATGTTACGGCCGGTCCTGGATGAACGACTGGAGACCCGCTTTGCCGAGGGTTATCAGGATGGGGTCGGCCGCCTTCTTGATCGTTTCGTCTTGCGCGTTACGTCCGAGAGTCTCTTGTATCAGGCCGAGCGCTGCTGGCACGATCAGGTCTTCGACGCCCAGCTCTTTCAGCTTCACGAGCGACTTCCAAGCTTTGGGCGCGAGCTCGATCTTCTCTTTGCGGGTAGGGCGCTGCCTCACGTAGGCAACCATGCCGGTGTAGGCGGCGAAGATGATGTCGAGGCGGTCTTTGTTTGGCTGCCAGCCGTTCAGCACGTCCATGGGCTTGGGCAAGTCTGTCTCCCTTGCGTATTCGAGGAAGGCTGCGGCGGCGCCTGGTCCGACGCAAGCTTCGACGACGGCGTCACGCACCGTATCGTTCTTCTCCAGAATGCGTGCCGTTGTCCAGGCGCGCAGTGCATAGTCCCAGGTGCGGTGGGATGGCCAGGCTTTGGACGATTGAGGATCACCCGGCTCCGGCCGCTTGTGCAGGTGCGTGGCGCCCAGCTTTTCCATGAAGCCAGCGAACAGCGCCTGGCTTTCGGGGAAGAGGTTGGGCCAGTCGTCGGCGATGATGCCTTCGATTGAGCTCAGCGACGCTTGCAGCTTTGACGAGCTCGAGCCCATGAGCCATGTGATCCAGTCGTGCGCCGTGGGTCCTGGGTCGGTCAGGTGTACGAAGCGGTTGGCGAGCGGCGCGGATAGATCGAAACCGCCCGTGGCGATCTCGGCCGGGTTCTGCGCTGCGATGACCCGGATGCGTCCGGGTAGGCGCTGGTCGCCAGCTACGCGCTCATGGATGAAGCTCTGTAGCGCGCCTTGCGTCGTAGGCGGTGCGCCGTTGATTTCGTCCAAGAAGATGATGGCGGGTTCGTTTGCTTCGACGAGCTCGCGCACTTGCAGAAGCGGGCACAACTGTCGAGCACCGCCCTTGCCGTCGGGGATGAGCGCGCCTGAGAAGTCTTCGGGTGGATGCTGAGCTGCGAACAGAGAGCGAGCTTCGACTTGAATGGTGCGCGCTAGCTGCTTCAAGCGGGCGGTCTTGGCGATACCGGGCTCGCCTTCGATGAGCACCGGCAGTCCCCACAAGACCTCCTCCTCCTCCTTCTTGCCTTTCTTTTTGTCGTCCTCCCCCTCTTCTTTCTTCTTCTCCGGCCGTCGCGGGTACCCTTCCATCGGCGCGGACAGGCAGACCTCGATGACCTCGTCCACCTCGTTGGCGGTCAGGGTCTGCGCAACGATCTCTGATTTCTCTGCTTGTTTCTTGGGCATGTACAGTTCTCTTCTCGGGTTAGCTCACACAGATACGTTTCGGACAGGCGCAAGCTCCGTCGCGCCAGCAGCGTTCGAAGATGCCTTCGACGCAGACTTCAAGGTTGGGGACCGGCTCTATCTCACCGGCCCAGAACGGTTCACGTTGGTTGTCCTCCAAGTGCGTGATGCATGCAATGCAAAGGTGCTGAGGTTTCGCCATCACCACGAACGAGGCCGACAGACTGTTGTTCGGCTGGCGACCAGTAAGGCGAATCTCGCCGAACTCCACGAGGCCCATAGCCTCACCTTGGCAGACGTCGCTCTCACAGATGTCGCAAAGGATGATACCCTCGTGCGCCACCATGGGCGGTACATCCTCCTGCACGGTTTGTATTTCTTCCTCTTCCTCTTCCCAGCACTCGAAGTCGAAGAACACCGGCGGGTACTTGTAGCGACCGTTGTCGTCGATGATGTCTAGGTACTCCAACTTTCCTTCGAGCACGAATGGGTGGACGATGCGCACCAGGAATACTTCGTCCGTGAGCTTTATGTCATTTGTGCATAGACTGCACGCGCAACCGGATGGCAGCTGCTCGCTTTCTTCTTCTTCTTCTTCTTCCTCTACAGCTTCAGCCAAAGTCTTGCCCTTTCGCTAGGTGCCGTGCGATCGACGCTGACCCAGCGTTGCGCAATCGTTTCGATACGCGGGTCGGGACCGAACCCCATCTCCTGGTCCATGTCGAACCGGAGCATCATCGTCTCGATGTAGTCATCGCGCCCGCCGTTGTGTACGCGCCGCTCGAAGCACAGGCCGGGAGTCAGTACCATGTCGGCGCGTGGTAGGAGAGCGCGTGCTTCGAGCTCACGGTCGTACAGGTCGTCGAGTAGGTCCAGCTCATCGACGCACAGCCCAAACCAACCCGGACCTCCTGGCTCTACGTACTCATCGTCGAGCCAGGCGCAGTAGTCTCCCGGGCTTGCGTCGCCTAGTAGTACCTCCAAATCTCTCTGGTTGCAGAAGGTGACGAACCCCTTTTGATCTTCGAGCTTGGTGCGGAACCCGCCTAGCGCCCGCCCTTGTATTGGCGTGTACAGCGCGCGGATGGTCCATGCGCGTTGAAGGTTGGTTGGTTCTTTTAGTACGGTGCCGACAATCCCTAATGAGTCTTCGACAATGTGCGTGCCCAAGATCGGTGCCAGAAGTACTTGGCCTTCTGCCGTGTAGGGGTTGACGATCATGTGGGCCTCTTTTCTTGCTCGAAGACAAAATCTTGAATGGCCATGAGCAATCCGTTGAACAGACCGGCCACGAAGGCCCAGATGATGAGAGCTTTCACTTCATTACTTATTCCGTGTTGTCGTCGTCCTCTTCGTCTTCATCCGAGGAATCACCCATGAATAGGTCTTCGACGATCTTCTCGTAAGCCTTGCCCGTGCTGTCCGGACGTTCTTCTGTCTTGTCCTTCGGCTTAGGCTCGCTACTTTGCATACAGAGCTCCCTTCATACGTAGCTCTTATCCCGCAATGCCGGACGGGCTTGCAGATAAACAAGGACGATTGCCGTAGGCGCCGGGTATACTTTGGGTCGAAGCATGGCGTACTTGGATCCGAACGAAGCCTTCGACAACTTCCGCGACAGGACACTGGAGGCCATCAAGAAGCAGTTCCCCATCGACGGGCGCAACCAGGTGTTGGAGCTACAACACCTGGAAGTGCATGACGACAAGAGTCCCGACGACCTTCGCGGACAACAACACGCCAAGGTGAACGGGGAGACGTGGGGCGTACCTGTCATCGCCCATCTGGTGCTCCGCGACAAGGCGACAGGCAAGGAGCTGTCGAAGGCGCGCACTCGTATTGCTGAGTTGCCGAAGATCACTCGGCGGCACAGCCAGATCGTCGGAGGCCAGGAGTATCAGGTCGACAACCAGTGGCAGCTCAAGCCTGGCGCGTACGTGCGGCGCCGGCAGACGGGTGAGATCGAAACGAACTTCCAGAGCTCTCGAGCGCAGTCGTTCGATGTGACCTTCGACGACGAGAAGAAAGAGTTCCGTCTCGACTACGGCAAGGCTCGCTTGCCGTTGTACCCCATCCTACAGACGCTCGGTGTTTCGGATGCTGAGCTCGAGAAGGCTTGGGGCAAGGACATCCTGAAGGCAAATCAGTCGGCCCGGAAGATCGGTAGCACCGTCACCCAGTTCTACAAGACGACGCGGCGCGCTGAGCCTCCCAGTGAGGCGGAGGCTGTGCGTCACATGATTCAGGTGTTCAAGAACACCAATCTGCGCCCGGAGTCCACGGCCGTGACTTTGGGCAAGGAGTTCGACCACGTCAACGGAGACGCGCTGACGCGAGCTACGAAGAAGATGCTTGCGGTGCAGAACGGTGCGGCACCCGACGACCGCGACTCGCTGATCTTCAAAGACCTGCGCAGTGTGGGCGACTTTGCCCATGACAAGATCATGGCGGCGAGCTCGAGCATCCGCGCCAAGATGCAGCGCAAAATCAACACGGCTGAGAGCCCGCGCGACGCGCTTCGCTTCGAGGTGTTCGACAAGCCAATTCGAGAGACGTTCCACAAGAACAGCGCGGCGCAGGTGGCCAAGCAGGTCAATCCTGTCGAGATGGTGTCGACGGCACAGCAGACGACTGTAATGGGTCCTGGCGGTATTCAGAGCGAGCAGCAGATCCTCGACGAGGTGAAGTTCGTCAACCCGTCGCACATGGCCTTCCTGGACCCGATCCACACGCCGGAAGGCGGCAAGACCGGCATCACCTTGCGCATGCCCATCGGCGTGAAGAAGGTGGGCAACGAGCCGCAGGTGCCGCTCTTCAACCTGAAGTCCGGCAAGATGGAGTACGTCGGCCCCACGAAGTTTTTGCAGTCGAAGGTAGTGCTGCCGGACCAGGTCGAGTGGCACGGGGACAAGCCCACGCCGAAGAGCTCGACGGTGAAGTGGTCAAACGCTGGTGACAATGACATTGCGGAGGGCAGCTTCAAGGATGCCGACTACGTGATGAGGCACCCCAGCCAGTTCTTCAACGTCACCAGCAATCTTATCCCGTTCATCAACAACACCTCCGGCGGCCGCGCCTCCATGGCTACGCGCCACATGGAGCAGGCCATCTCTCTCGTGCACCGAGAGGCGCCGCTGGTGCAGGTCAGTACCGGTGCTGCTCGCGGTGGGCGTAAGACGTTCGAGGAGATCATCGGCACGCAGGCCTCGCACCAATCACCGGTGGACGGCGTCGTGCACGCGGTCAAGAACGACGCCATCATCGTGGCCAGCAAGGACGGTAAGCACCACGAGGTGCAGATCTACCGGAACTACCCGCTCAACGACGCCAAGAGCGTGCTCGACTCCACCTCGCTGGTTGCCGTCGGCGACAAGGTGAAGTCCGGCCAGACCATCGCAGACACGAACTACTCGAAGAACGGAGCCATCGCTCTGGGCACCAACCTCCGCGTCGGTTACATCCCCTACAAGGGGTACAACTTCGAGGACGGCATCGTCATCAGTGACAGCGCGGCGAAGAAGCTCAGCAGCGTCCATCTCTACAAGCACAATCTGCCGGTAGACGACGACACGGTACTCGCCAAGAAGCGGTACATGGCGCAGCACCCTGGCTTGTACAAGCGAGACCAGCTCGAGCACATCGACGACGACGGCTTGGTGAAGAAGGGCACGCGCGTGATGCCCGGCGATCCGCTCGTCTTGTCGATGAAGAAGTCGAACGTGCAGGATCGCGTGGGCCTTTCGGCTATCCGCAAGAGCCTGGGCGAGCAGTATTCGGACCGCTCCCTCACGTGGGACGGTGAGGTTCCGGGCGAGGTCGTCGGCGCCTTCCGGAAAGACGGTGAGGTCGTCGTTCACGTGAAGGCCATCGAGCCGATGCAGGTGGGCGACAAGCTCGCTGGGCGTTACGGCAACAAGGGCATCGTCACGAAGATTGTGGCGGACCACGAGATGCCGCACACCCCCGACGGCCGCCACATCGAAGTAGCGCTCAACCCATCCGGTGTTCCTGGCCGCATGAACATCGGTCAGGTGCTGGAGACCGCGGCTAGCAAGATTGCAGAGAAGACCGGCAAGACCTACTTGGTGCAAAACTTCAACGGCGAGAACCAGCTCGAGAAGGTGCGCGCGGAGCTTAAGCAGCACGGCATCAGCGACACGGAAGAGCTGCGCGATCCGGTGACCAAGCAACGTCTGGGCGTCGCGCTGGTCGGCAACCAGCATATGATCAAGCTCCACCACCAGGTGGACAAGAAGGTGTCGGTGCGTTCGGGTATGAACCTGCCCGGCGGCGACGTGGAGAAGTACGACATCAACCTGCAGCCCTCAGGCGGTGGACATTCGGGTGGGCAGTCCATGGACCCGCTCGGCCTCTACGCGTTGTTGGCACACGGCGCGCGCGCCAACATCCGCGAGATGCAAACATGGAAGAGCGAGGGTCCCGACCCGAACGCCAGCCCGCAGAAGCAGTGGCAGAGCCAGCATCACGACGTGTGGGACGCCATTCAGCATGGAGATCCGCTCCCCACGCCGAAGCCTACGTTCGCCTTCAAGAAGTTCACCGACATGCTCACAGGCATGGGCATCAACATGGACAAGAAAGGGCACGAGTTTGTGCTCTCTCCGCTCACCGACAAGCAGATCAAAGATCTCAGCGGTGATCGTGTGTTGACCAAACCTGCCGAGCTTCTCTACGCAAAGGTGGACCCGAAGACGGGCGACCCGCGCCCCAAGCCCGGTGGTCTCTTCGACGAGAAGCTGACCGGCGGTCACGGCGGCCGGAAGTGGAGCCGCATCGAGCTATCGGAGCCCGTGCCGAACCCTGTCTTCGAAGATTCCATCCGCATGATCACGGGGCTGAGTGAGGACGAATACACCGGCCTGGTGCACGGTACCCGCGCGCTGAGCTCGCACGGCAAGATCGTGGAGCTTGGCCATGGCGTGACCGGTGGTGCTGCGGTGAAGCAGCTGCTCGAGCGCGTGGATGTCGACAAGGAGCTGACTGCAGCCCGGAAAGAGTTGTCGACGGTACCATCGTCCAAGGTGGACAAGGTGCTAAAGAAAGTGAAACGGCTGCAGGCACTTCAAGACGCCGGCCTTCATCCGTCTGAGGCCTACATTCTGCACAACCTACCGGTGTTGCCTCCCGCACTGCGGCCCGTTACTGTGATGCAGGACGGTAACTTCAACTTCGCCGATATCAATCAGCTCTACTCGCAGTTCGCGCAAAACAACGATCAGATGCGCGACCCGACGCTGATGAAGAACCTGACCGATGCCAACAAGTCCGACCTCCGGAAGAACTTGTACGATGGCGTGAAGGCCATCATGGGCGTCGGCATCCCGTACAACGACGCGCAGCACAAGGGGTTGCTACACCAGATCCATGGTGCGCAGCCGAAGACCGGCTACTTCCAGAGCACGCTCATCAGCCGCAAGCAGGATATGAGCATGCGGTCAACCATCGTACCGGAACCATCGCTGTCGCTGGATGAAGTGGGACTACCAAAAGAGCATGCCATGAAGCTCTTTGCCCCGTTCGTGGTGAACCAGCTCAAGAAGAGTGGCGTCGCAGAGAACGTGGCCGAGGCGCAGAAGATGGTCGCTGCGGGCGGCGCTCAGGCGCAGCGCGCGCTTCAGCGCGTTCTCGAGGAACGTCCGGTTATGCTCAAGCGCGACCCGGCGCTGCACAAGTACAGCGTGCAGGCATTCAAACCCCGCCTGGTGGACGGCAACGCCATCAAGATCCACCCGTTGGTGACGGGCGGGTACAACGCCGACTTCGACGGTGACTGTACCTTGGGTGAGGTATTAGTTGCAACTACTGCCCCCATGCGGGATAAGGACTCCGAAGGAGTTTCCATGCCCCATACCGGCCAGCTGTTTTCCTACACTGCGATCGACCTCGCTGACTTTCCGCGTATCGAAGAGTCGGCCCGCACTACTGCGCGCGGCAACATCGTGTACGCAGTGCCGCCTGGTACTTACGTGCCTGCTTACGCACAGGGTTTGTTTTCTATGTCGGAGGTGACGGAGTATTCCGTGCATCCAAACTGCGAAGAGTGGATCGTCAAGACCAAGCGCGGCCGCGAGTTGGTTGTGAGCTCAGATCATAGTCTAGCCCTGCTGGACCATGACTCTTTGGAAGTGAAGAAGGCCGTACCTCGCGAGTCGGTTGGTGAGTGGCTGCCGACTTTGCGCATGCTTGAAGAAGGACCGGCACCGATCAGTACGCTGCCTGGTGCCTTGGCTACTAACCCACGCGCTTTGTCCATGCTGGCTAATGTACCGATGACATTCGACGTTGGTTGGTTCATTGGAGCTACAGCAGGCGATGGTTGGGTGTCATGGAAAGGATCGGTTAGCAAACGAACAGGTGAAATTACTAGCGAAGCTAGGGCCGTTTGTTTTTCCTACGGTCATGCAGGGCATGCTGTTACTGCCAAATGGAATGGCATCGGCGGCTGGCTAGCCAACAACCCGCACGCCGGTGATGTCTACATGCCACACGAATACGATGGCTTCGATTGCGAATCGTTCCGCTCGACGATCAGTTCGACATCACTTGGATTGTGGCTTGAGCCACTGATCGGAAAAGGAGCAGCCAACAAGCATCTACCCGACGGCTTTTTACATCTACCACTGGATTGTCGGCGTGGGCTGCTCTGCGGCCTCATCGACACCGATGGAACTTGTAACTGGAGTAATCGTACGGAGAAGAAAGCTCCACAATTCTCGTTGGCGTTCAGTACTACCAGTACTGCGATGGCTACCTGCATCCAACTACTCGGCCTTTCTCTAGGTTTGGTGTCCGGTAAAACTCCTACCAAGACGCAAGCAGGTAATGAAGCTTGGGTCATCACGTTCTCTACGCGAACGGTACAGGAAGCGACGTGGATCTCGTTGACTCATCCCGACAAGAAAGCAGCACTAGAACGGCTACAAGTCGGGGCTACCGTTGGCCACGGACGTTCAGAGCAGGTGCCTCTACCGGATCGTGCTTGCCGTGAACTGCTAGACCACCTGCGTGCTATCGGCGCTTCGAAAAAAGGAAAGAACCGCAACGCCGACGCATTTTCGGCATACATCGTTTTGAATCGCTCGGAAGGTGGCGTGACTCGCATTATTGCGGAACGCATGCGCGCCTTGTTAGCTCAGCGTTCGATTTCTGCCTACCTCGAAACCTGGTTCAACTTGGTTTGCAATAAGAATGTAGGTTGGGATCAGATAGAGTCGGCTCAAGCTACCGGCGAGTACAAGACCATGTACGACTTGACGGTACCTGGTCCTTGGACGTTCACCATGATCAACGGCGCTGCAGTCTGGGACACCATGTCCGTGTTCGTGCCTATCTCGGATGAGGCGGTGCACGAGGCGCGGAAGATGTTCCCGTCCAACAACCTGTTCAGCGAGGCCTCGGGCCGCGTGATGTACCAACCGACCTTGGAGTCGGCGCTGGGTCTTTACAAGCTCACGCGCGTGACTGAGGCCAAGGGCGGAGTTCACGACTTGAAGCACCCCGCTGACGCCATCGTTGGCGTGCAGAAAGGGAAGTACTCGGTCAACGACAAGGTTCAAGTCGACGGTAAGACCACGACGGCTGGTCGCATCCTCATCGCTGCCGCGCTTCCGCAGCCGATGCAGCACAAGGTCCTTCATGACCTCGACTTCAAGCTCGACAAGAAGGGCCTCGACAAGCTGCTCACGCAGGTGGCGAGCGAACACACGGGCGACTTCGGTTCGGTAGCCGACAAGTTGAAGGACATCGGCAACGGGGCTGCCAGTGGCTTGGTCACCGTGCAGCACAGCCAGTTCGAAGGCGCGCATCGGCTAGATCCGGCCATGCACGTGCACGTACCGGTCGGTGTCCACACGCTGGCGCTCGAGGACTTCACGCCGGACGTGAAGACGCGCGAGAGCATCTTGAGCGTGGCGCGGCGTGAAGCCGCTGGCGTGAAGAAGGACCCCAAGGTTACGGGCGCCGCGGAGGACCGCGAGCTCGTGCGCATCTGGGCCGACGCCGATCGCAAGATGAAGGACGAGCATCTGAAGAAGACCGTCGACAAGCCCAACAACTTGATGACGATGCACCTCGCTGGCGTGAAACCAGGCTGGGGGCAGTACAAGCAGATGACGCTGGCTCCCATGCTGGTCGAAGACGCAGCAGGGCGCATCATCCCCACCCCCATCACGAAGAGCTACGCGGAGGGTCTCGACACGGGCGAGTATTGGACGCAGATGCACGGCGCACGCCGCGGCGCTGTGATGAAGGTGCAGCAGGTCCGCGACCCTGGCTACATGTCGAAGCTGCTCATGGCGAACACCATGGACATGCTGGTGACGGGCGAGGACTGCGGTACCGCGCGCGGCATTGCGATGCCGATCACCGACCGCGAGGTGCACGACCGCATCCTGCAGAAGGAGTTCAGCTCCAAGGGCATGACCGTGCCGGCGGGTACGGTGCTCACGCCCAACATCGTGTCCAAGATGCGTGCGGTGGACAAGAACGCGCAGGTGCTGGTGCGCTCGCCGCTCAAGTGCGAGCACGCTAAGGGTATTTGCCAGAAGTGCGCGGGGCTCGCTGCCGACGGTCACATGCACCAGATCGGAGAGAACCTGGGCGTTACCGCAGCTCAGACGTTGGGCGAGCGTGCGATGCAGCTCACGATGCGCGTGTTCCACACTGGTGGCGCTGTCGACACCAGCGGCGGCTCGAAGATCCTCGGAAGCTTCGACCGCTTCAGCCAGCTCATGTCGCTGCCGAAGAACATCTCGGACGCCTCTACGCTGGCCATGCGCTCGGGTACTATCGAGAAGGTGGAGAAGAACCCCACCGGTGTAACCATCACCATCGGCGGCAAGAAGCACCATGTAGGCAAGGACTCGAGCGGCCGCCCGCTCTGGACCCCGGATGGTGAAGACACCAGCGGCTGGGTGCCTCCGAAGGTAGGGATGAAAGTAGAGAAGGGGCAGATTTTGAGCGACCCCCGCCGGACTTTGGTGAACCCGCACGACCTGTACAAGGCGACGAACAGCATCGAGTCCGTGCAGAATTATCTGGCGGACGAAGTATACGGCTTGTACAAGGATGAAGGTGTCAAGCGGCAGCATGTAGAGACGGTCGTCAAGGCGATGAGCAACCTCACCAAGATCGACGCCCCTGGTGACTATGAAGGCGTGTTGCGCGGGGAGTTTCATCCGACGTCAAAGATTCACGCCATCAACCGCACGTTGGTGCGTGAGGGCAAGACGCCGATCGAGCACACCCCGGTACTCAAGGGCGTGGAGATGATGCCGCTCAGCCTACAGGAAGACTGGCTGGCCAAGCTGCAGCACATCCGGCTCAAGAGCACCATCCTCGATGCTGCTGCGACCGGTGGGCGCTCGAACCTGCACGGCCCCCATCCGGTTCCTGGCATCGCCTACGGCGCCGAGTTCGGCCTCAACAAAGATACGATCAAGGGACGGCCGGCCCTGTCTCACCTGCAGGATGTAGCCGGTCACAACTACTGAAAGAAGGAGATAGCACATGCCCCACTATGCAGACGGAAGTGAAGCCAAGGTTGGCGATCAGGTTGTCGGAAAGCTTTACAACAGTGGTCCAGCGCCAAAGGCGGGTGTCATCATCAGCGTCACGCCCGGTGCCGAGAGCTGCAACGCCATGGTGCAGTTCACGGAAGCTGTTCCCTACGAGGCGGACCCGGGTGGGGAAGACGCGAAGCCACCGCGCATGGCGCTACGTGACGTGGACGGGATCGCTATCAAGCGCGTCGTGCGTGGTGAGCAGCATGGTAGTGCTGGCGCGACGTTTCACTTGTTCACTTGCGCCGATTACTGCGCTACGAATGAGCTGACCAAGGTTGGCTGATGGATGTGCAGATTGGGTTGAGACAAGGACTGAAGAACGCGCGCGGCGCCATCTCGCCGCGCAGCGAATTCAGAACTAGCTTCACGTCGCCGGAGGGGTTGGGTAAGACCAACATTTTCATGGGGCGTGTGGTCAACGTCGACCTCGTCAACTACACGGTCGACGTATTCAGCCAGTTCGACCAGATCCGTCTGCTCAACATCCCGGTGGGCTCACCCTACCTGCACCCGAACCGTGGTGACGGCATGACGGTTGTCCCGGAGGTCGGTTCGAAGTGTGCGGTGTGTTGGCCAGGAGACAGCTCTCCTCCGTTTGTTCTGGCGTTCGTGATGGCCCATGAAACGGTGCCGCTCTCCGGCGACGCCGATGAAGCGCCCGGTGGTACCGAGGGGCGCGGCAGTACCAACCAAGCCCCGACCACCGCCTCATTCGCTGGCGGTCGACCGCGCGCCAAGCCCGGCGACATGTTCATGCGCGGTAGGGACGGGAACTTCTTTGTCATGCACCGCGGCGGTGTGTTGCAACTAGGGGCGAACGAACTGGCGCAGCGTGTGTACGTCCCGCTCAACAACTTGGTCATGGACTTCGCCGAGAACTACGCGCTGCACAACGCGGGCGGTTCAATCAAGTGGGGAATTCAAGAAGGGGAGGGCGACAGCACCAACCCTTCTGAGTTCAAGCAGACGTTCCGCATCTACGCCAACGACCAGTACGCCGACATACGTACGGCGGTGGGGCGCGTGCACGACCCGGTTCCTGAGACGGATCAGGATGCCATCATCGACTTGCAGCGTACTGAGGTTGGCAAGACCGAGCCCATCACCTACGAACTCACGCTGGCGCGTAAAGGCTTCAAAGCGGAGGACGGGTCGCTGCTACCGGGCACTGGCGACTTGGTGAAGCTGCGGTTCGTCTTTGATCGTGCCGGCAATACGTTTGTTAGGTTCGATGGTAACGTCGGCCTTCTCTGTAAGAAGCGCCTCCGCCTTCGGGTGAAAGAGGAAGTGGAAATCTTTGCGGATAGTACGTTCACGTTGAACGTAGAAAGCGACGCGAAGATGACCGTGGGCGGCAACTTTGAAATCACGGCCGGCGTGGTGCGCATCAACGGTGGTGACAAGCCCGCGGCCCACGTCGGTTCTTTGGTCTCTGTGAACCTGCCTCCGACGCTGCTCACGGTATCGCCAAGCCCGCCAGGTTTCGCACCAATCGGTACGAACCCCTTGCTACTAAACGCCTCTGGTGTAGTAGTCAGCGGGCGCTCAACACTTTTGATTTAGCATGGCAGTCAACGATGTCGGCAGCTACACACTTGGCGAGATCAACATCGGTCTCGCTATCGGCATTGGGCTGTTGAACCCGCTGCTCCTGCAGCTCGACTTGTTCTTGTTCGGGCAGTTCGGCCTAGGCCCGTTCTTGGCCGACATCCAAGTGCAGTTTCAAGCCGCTATCTCCGCGACGCTGCAGCTCAGCATCGGCATCACTGACCCGCTGGCGGCATTGAGGGCGCTCCTGGCTGCGCTCGTGCAGTTACAAGCATCGATCGCCATTGCGCTTTCATTTCCCCTGCCGATGATCACCATCCAGGCTTCGGCGCAGCTCTCAGCCGTCGCTTCATTGTCTGCCTCGCTGTCGCTGAAAATCGGTGGCATCAAGGCGCTGCTCGCCGCCGGTATCGCGATCAAGATCCCGGCGCTGCAGTTCGTGGCAAAGATGGCGGCGACGCTGTCGGCCGGCCCGGTGCATTTGCTGACGTTCACGGGAGACACCCTCCTCAATTCTGGCGCGCAAATCCAGACCAAGTTCGCCTCGGGTCTCGGGCCTTCCGACCCAATCACGCCGGGTACTTTGGTGGACGGTATTATCATCGTCGTCAAGGACCCTATCGTTTTTCAAGCCCTGGGCCTTATCCTGAAGACTAGCTAGGAGCCCCTATGGTCATGCCGATGTCCCTGTTCACCACCTCCAAGAACGACTTCGAAAAGATCGCAGCAGAGACTGCGCTGCCCGAGGACCCCAACCTGTGGCAGGACGAGGTTCTCCAAGAGGTTTACAAGCAGGTGCCCTACCTCGCGGACTTCAACCTCGAAGTAGTGATGGAGACCGTCGATGGCGAGCGCGGCTACGGCCTGGGCCACGTGGAAGTAGTGAGCAAGAGCGAGGCTCCCATGACCTCGGCTCCGGAGCAGCAGGACGCGGCGGGCATCCGTAAGTCGCGCATTCCGATCATCATCAAGGATGGCAAGCTCGCGCCTTTCGACGTCGTGATCACGGACGACTCCAAGGCGATGCCGCTCACCGAAAGTCGCATGCGCCAGGCCATGTTCCGCCCGCACGCGTTCGACGTGACCAGCAAGACGCCGGGCGACCAGTCGATGATTGGTCAGCTCTACCCTCCGTACCGGCAGAACTACGGCTTCGGTGGTGGCGGCGTTGCAATGAGCGCCGGCATGGGAGGCAAGACCGCCTCCAAGAAGGTCGCTTCGCTCGAGGATTACCTGGAGACGCTGGCCGACGAGGACAACCGGGCCAAGGTGGCCGAGCGGATGACCTCGGCTACGCAGGAGTTTGCGAAGCTGGCGGGTGGGAAGGTCGTCATTCACCACGAGCGAACTCCCGTTCCCGTACTCGAGTCGAAGGCCGTGGAAGACAAGGGCGCGTGCGGGACCAAGACGGCCTCGTTGTTGGAGGCGGTGCTGCCGTCGGCGAATACCAGCGACCTCCGCAGCTTCAAGGAAGCGCTGCTCGAGCACCCGACCAAGCTGGCCTACGCCGAGAACGTGGCCACGTACGGCGCGCTCGAGCTGCTGAGCAAGGCGGAGCCGGCTTCTGTTGAGAAGCGAGCCGAGGCCATCCTGCGCAGTGTGCGGCCGAGCGTACTGCAGATTTCGAAGACGGCCGACGGTTACCAGCTCAAGACGGCCAGCCACCACATGTGGCAGCCTTTCGTCGAGCACCTCGACCGCGGCGAGCTCGTGCGCCGGGTGGGCGTGAAGATCGCGCTGGCGACCGACACCAATGGTGCGGTGACGGTAGGTGGCGACGAGGGTGTGGTGACCGATGAGGCTGCGCTACCACAGCCCGCTGGCCCTATCTCGGCGCCGGGCATGTACTTGGTGCAGAGCACCACCGGTGAGTCGCTCACTGGCGTGGTCATCCCGAACCTGATCGATGTCGACGGCAAGCCGCTGCCCATCTCGCTGTTCACGGACGGCAAGAGCGCTGCGGTGCAGTCGGATATGGCGGGCGTACCGGTCGGTGACTACTCGGCGCCGGCTACGGTTCCTGCCGAGCAAGCGCAAGGACACGGCTGCTTCTACTTCGAGTACGGTGGCATCCCCTGCGCCACGATACCGCTGTCGCTCGGCGCCGTGCTGGCGGGCAACGGCGTGGACGACATGCCGAAGTTCGATGCGGAGACGTTCGACGGACGCCCGGTGCAGGTGAGCGTTCAGCCCTACGCGCAGCAGATCGTGAACGTCGATGGGCTCATGATCATCCCGCAAGGCTGGACGTGGATGCCGCTCGACCAGGCGGCGGAGGTCGAGATTGCGGAGAGTGCCGGGGAGGCGAAGACGGCCTCGGTGCAGCGCGCGCTGTCCACCGTCGAGGTGCTGGCCGGTAGCGCCGACAGCTTCTCCGTCCGTGGATATGCTGTGGAAAAGCTGGCGATGGACGAGCGCCAGTTCCTGAACCAGGACGACTGCCTCTTCCTGCTCGTCGGACTCGGCGTGCGCCCGGACCATGCGCAGCAGAAGATGGCGAGCGCGCTCGGCACCGGAAGTCCGCAGACGATGCGCATCAGCCACGCCTTGAAGCTGGCCGGCGACGTGGCAGGCCAGAGCTACGTGGACGCGGCCCGGTTCTTGGACAGCATGCCCGTGCACCGGCACCGGCTCTGGAAAGAGGCGGCGGTCATCACCGACCCGGTAGCGGTCGACTCCGTGCTGAGCCTCGGTTTCATCAACCCCGAGAACCTGGCCACGTACATCGGCTACCTACCGACGCTCGACGAGGCGCAGCGCAGGCTCTGTGAGCTCCTGGTCGGCGCCCGCCTTGGTATGCGTGAGCTGTCCGAGGGTGCCATCGAGCGCGCCATCCGTGCGATGGAAGACGTGATCGAGGGCCTGAAGGTCATCGGCTTCCAAGGGCAGAGCTAAAAAAGAAGTACGACTTCTTTTCAGTAGTGCGAACCGCTACCTGTCGGGTCCGATTGGATACGGCGCGTTACAGGCGGAACCTTTTAGCGGGTCGCACTACTGGTTGTTCTGGCTTAGGCGTCAGCTAAGTCAAGTCGCTGCTAGCCGATTACTTCGACGCCCTTTTTCTTCAGGGCCTCGGCGCTCGCTGTGGCAACGTACGTGACGTCGTCAGGATTGACGTACCCTTCACTAAGCTGCCACAGCCGCTGGCGCGCGGAGCCGCGGAGGTGCGCCGTTGCCACCTTGTCCTTCTTCTCGAACTCCAAAACCACACGGCGTACAGCGCGTTCTCGTCGCACATTCGGGTCGGTTACTACGTCCATCTAGCCTCCTTCCCTTTTCTTATCCCTGGATTTGAGGGAGTATTGCCGGAGTGATCCGCCACAGTCCTGCCGAGAACTACTTCCGGTACCTGATCGCACATCCCAACTGCTACGACAACAAGTACATCCAGGAACTGTCAGCTCAGCTGAAGCTCGACTACCTAGGTGACTGGTATATCCAGCAGTTACGCGACCGGTTGCGCCCGCCGCGCCCGTTCTACCCGGAGGATGATACCCATGCTCCGTCGTACAGGTTTCTGCAGCGTGAGCAGCTCCTGCGTGCGTTCCAACCGGACAAGTACTTCGTGGAAGCTCAGCGCATCCTGACGAAACCGCGTTGGCGAGAGCTGGTGGAATCGATGGTGGCGTCGGGGGCGTCGAACGACATCGTGGCGCACGCGGTGCGCATTCGTATGAAGGGCTCGATGCATGAGGAAAGCATCAGGCTCTACAAGCACTTCTTCTGGAATATCGAGCTGCTCGAGAGCATGGAACTTCGTGCGCTGCTCGAGCTCCGCAACAGCGGGCACCTCGCCCCCACCGACGAAGGGACGCAGAAGCACTACCTGGCTATTCGCGCCTTGCGCCATACCGACCCACGTTCCGTAGCCGCTAGGCTTCCGAGCACGCCGCTCTCCGGCCTCATTGCGCAAATGGAGCTCGGCGTGATGCCGCGGAAAATTGACCTGGGGGAAGTGGTGGAACGCACGATGGAGGCGGCCGCGCTGCGCGCGCTGGCTGCGACACTGCAAGGAGGCCCGATGGGTAGCCAGATGGCCGCAAGCTTTGCGATGACGGCCGAGGTCATGGGCCGGCTCAAGCAGACGGTCGTGAACCCTGAAGACAAGTTGCGTGAGGATTTGAAGAAGATCGGGGTGGCTACAACCCCGCACCGCGTGCCCACGGTGACCCAGCTCACCGGTGGAAATCACACGACGAATGTGCACCCCGAGCCCGTAGAAGTTGAAACTACCGGCGAAGGTGTGGATGATACATAGATGGGATCACAAGACATCGACGTCAACGTGCTAGGCCAACAGGGCGGCAAGATCTTCGGCAACGTGGAGAACGCAGTGATTCAGTTCACACCGGTCGAGAGCTACACCACGTTCATCGCCGAGTATGCCGTCCAAGGTGGTGACTACATCGTTCACTTCTTCCCGCCGAATAGCCAGTACGTGTTTGCGAACAACCACCGTAAGGTGAGCGGCCCCTTCCTCGTGAAGTGGCAGCGCACGTTCCCGCAGATCCTGAGCCCTTGCGCGGAGCACTACTTCGGCGCGACGCAGCCACGGCTGCAGGCCGCCTACACCGCGGAGATGTTCAGCTGGTGGCTCAGGGCGAATGGCTTCGCGTTGCGCCTCGACCCGGGTGGTTTCATCACTCGGTTTTTTGACAAGCTGGACTCCGACCTGGACGCGGTTTCTTTTTTGGCTTAGGCGGCTCGTGTGTGAGTACCATCTCTGCGTACCCGCTATGCTTGTACAACCGACTCATCTTCCAGTGTGCGGCGCGTGCGTAGCTTCGCATGTACCTTGCTGCGGCTGCCCAGCTCTTGTCGTTAGGAGTCGTGCTGAACCGTAACGTAGCTAGATACCCTTGCTCGCCACATGGCACGAGCGTGGCTTCACCACTCCAATGGCTGTCACCAGCGCGACTTAACGACAGGTGCATGTGGCTGAGCAGCTCGTAGGGGTCCTTGGTAGGCTTTGGAGGAAACATGTCTGCTGCAGAGGTTTATACCGACGATCTGGACGGCGAGCCACTCTCCGACGCGGAGCTGCAGCTTGTAAGGGAACGCGAGCTCTGGGTACCGGAGGCCATCAACTACCTCGACCTAACTACGGATGACTCGCCTGGGCTCCCTACGCTCGAACCCCCGCCTGAAGTACTTCCTTCGTCCTTCACGCAGTTCGCATTCCGCATGCCGACTACGACTGGGTGGGAGAACTTCTCCTTCGAAGGGCGTCGGCATCTGCACCAGATTTACGACACTCCGCACCGCCGCGTGCTTCTGATGTGCGGGCGCCAGGTCGAGAAGTCAACGCTTCTCGGCAATCGCATGTTGAGCTTGTGCTGCCTCATCCCGGCGTACAAGGTGCTCTACGTCTCGCCGTCCATGACGCAGACGAAGACCTTCTCGAACGACCGCGTGAAGGAGCCCATCGAGACGAGCCCGGTACTGCGCGCCTACACGAACAGCATGCTCTCGCAGAACGTGCTCGAGAAGCAGTTCGTGAATCGTTCGAAGATCACACTGCGCTACGCCTTCCTGAACGCCGACCGCGCGCGCGGCATCCCGGCGCACGCGCTTTGTATCGACGAGCTCCAGGACATTCTGTCGGACAACATCCCGGTTATTGAGCAGTGCCTGTCCCACTCTCCGGAGTCGCTCAAGCGGTACATCTATTCCGGCACTCCGAAGACGCTAGACAACATCATCGAAGAGTACTGGACCAATCGCTCGACTCAGAACCAGTGGATGGTGCCTTGCGATTGCAAGGGCGGTGAGGGTGGCCGTTACTGGAACATCCTTGGTGAGAAGAACATCGGCAAGAAGTTCCTCATCTGCGAGCGCTGCGGTAAGCGGTTGCGCGCGATGTGCGACGACGCGCAGTGGGCGTGCTCGACGGAGTGGGACCCGGTCTACGTCCCCTTCGAAAGCTTCCGCATCCCGCAGCTGATGGTGCCGTGGCTCGACTGGAACGAGCTCCTGTACAACTACGAACACTACCCTCGCAACAAGTTCTACAACGAGGTGCTCGGGGTTTCATTTGACACGGGTCATCGTCCGCTCACGATGGCGCAGATCAAAGACAACTGTAAGGCCAAGGTACGGATGGCCGATGTCGAGAAGTACATCGGGCATAGTGCGGGCAACGATGTATTCGCCGGCATCGATTGGGGTACGGGTGAGAACAGCTACACCGTACTCACGTTGGGTACGTACATCGGCAACGTGTTTCGAGTCTTCTACGCGCACCGCTTCACCGGTGAAGACACCGAACCCGATCGCCAACTCGACAAGATCGAGCAAATCCTGCGTGCGTACAACGTGCGCGTCATCGGTTGTGACTACGGCGGCGGTCACTACCCGAACGACTTCCTGGTGCGCCGCTTCGGGAAAGAGCGCGTGCAGAAGTACCAGTACGTCGCGCGTCTGTCAGCCAAGGTGCGCTGGGAGGCTAAGCTTGGACGCTGGGTAGTTCATCGTACGGAAGTGATGAGCGCTATCTTCAACGCGATCAAGCGTGGCACCGTCTTCGAATTCCCTCGTTGGGAGGAGTTCAAAGAACCGTACGGGCAGGACATGCTCAACATCTTCAGCGAATACAACGATAAGATTCGCATGATTCAGTACGGGCACACCGCCGGTAAGACCGACGACACGCTGCACTCACTGCTCTACTGCTTTCTCGGGTCGATGCTCGTGAAGCCGCGCCCTGACGTCATCGCCCCGAACAAAGAGGTCAAGCATCAGGGTCCGATCCACTCGAGCTACTCGGGTCCGACGAACCAAGGTTGAGCGGTTGGAGGCACGGCCCGTCCGTCCGGTAGGTGTACGACGGCGGGTTGGGGATGGTGACGAAAATCCCGATAGGGTGGCGCGCTTCCAGCCCGTACTCTTCGTTCGCCTGCGTCATGCGCTGGATTTGAAAGTCGATGGGCAGTCCGGACTGCATCTGCAGCCACACGGCGATGGAGCTACAGGTCAGCGCCCACAGCGCGTGCAAGTCCGGCCGGCCACCGGCGCCCGGGAAGCGCGCGTCGAACTCTTCATCCTGGAGGATGAGACGGATGTCGACGTCGCGGAAGTCCCGCCTCTTGAGTGCAGAACCTACCAGGTAAGGGCAGGTGCAGTACGCCTGCGTGATGACTGCGCAGGCTGCATTGAGGTTGAAGTATTGAGGCGCGGGAACCCAGTTGACTCGTTTCATAGGCACTCAGTGTGTCATGGTTTCGATCATGGGGTACAGCTGCCCGATGATTTCATCGTCAACCTGTCCCTTGATGAACATCTTATTTGCCGTACGCTCCCCGAACTTGGTCATGACGTAGAAGTAGCTAACGTGGCGCAAATGCCGACGTGCGGCATCGAGGCAGGTGTACGCGAACCGCAGGTTTGTTTCGGTGCGTTCGTTCTGCTGATTGGCGATTTGGTTTGCTAGTTCCAAGTACAAGGACCAGGGCTGCGTGTCTTTGGTGAAGCCTTCTAGTAGCTCTAGGTAGCCTTCGTCGATACCGTTGAGTGTCGCTGCCCAATCTAAGACGCCGGCTGCGCTTAGGTCTGACAGCTGCGTCTTCAGCGCGTCCTGCGCCTTCATGTGCAGGACGAAGATTGACTCCTCATCGGTGCGCAGCCGATTGTTGTTCAGGCCCAAGAACACGCACAGCTTCTCGAGCGTGGCAGCATTGCTCAGGCTGAGCGCGCGAGCCTGACCGGCCATAGCTGCGATCTTCGGTAGGTCCGTGCTGCGCCTACGGATGTCGAGCAGCGCGTGCACCTCCTCTGGTCGAAACTCTGCGTTGCGTAGATGCCGCCCTATTTTTGCCGGGCGTATGTAGCCCTTACGTACCAAATCGCCGAGGTGACGACGCCCTACTTTGAGCAGCGCCATGGTCTCCTCGAAGCTCAGTAACTCGGCGTTTCTTCCCATTGGAATCTGCTACATGCTACTTCTTTAGATGTATCGAAGAAAGGTTTTGTCATGAGTGATGCCCCGATCCAGACCCTCCTGCAACAGAAGGATGCGCGCCCGGTGTCGGGTGAGCACTTGGAAGTGCTCGGCAAGCAAGCTGCCTCGCTGTACGTAGAAGGCAAGGTTGCATCACTGCACGAAGCCATCGTCGACACGGTGCGCGGGGAGCGGCTATCACCCGAACAGGTGAAGCGCGTAGTTGAATTCACCAACGGCGATGCCTACCTGCAGGAGTTTCGCAAGGAGGGCAGCCACAAGGTGGTTCACTTCGATTGCGGCCCCGCCGATCCGGCGCAGGTGCTGCAGGACTTGAACGACGGCGGTGGCGGATCGCGCTACGACCGCGGTACGCTCGACTACTCGCGCAGTCCGAGCGCTGTGCACAAGGAAGCGAGCATCGGGCAGGAGAAGACTGCCGAGGCCATCGAGCCGGTAGAAGGGCTGCCCAAGCTCCCGAAGCTTCCGTCGCTTCCGAAGCATGCGCACTACGAGGACGCGCTCTGGGAAAGCTTCGCCTACCGACAGGCGCCGCCGATCGCCATGGCGGAACCACTCCAGCCGTTGGTAGAGCTGCGCTCGAAGCTAGCGTCGGCCGTGGATCAGACCGAGTCCGAAATCACAGCGCTCGAGCTCGACTATGCGGCCGCGGGTGAGCAGTTGTACCACCAGGTCAAGCAAGCCACGCTGGAGGGCACGAGCCTGGCCGACGTCGTGCACGCCTGGTCTTCGGTAACGGAAGAGCCGCTGTACGTGAAGATCGCCTTCCGCACGATGATGCCGTCCTTCAAGCGCGACAGTCTGTTCCAAGGCTACGACGCGATCGGCGAATCGCTCATGAAGCAAGCCAGCGCCGGTGAGGTGAACCAAGAGCATCCGCTGGTTGCGGCTTACAGCGGCTTCGTCACTGCCTTGAACAAGCTCGCCAACATGCGTGTGCTTCATCAGGAGTTCAAGCAAGGCGTGGCCACCACCGAGGAGACGCTGAAGGAAGCGGCCTCTGGCGGCGTCATCGGCGTGGCAAAGCGCGGGCTGGGCGCGGCCAGCGCCGGCATCGACGCGGCGTCCCCGGCCATCGCAAAGTTCTTGGTGGGCGCCAAAGACGCGACGCAGCTGGCTCCCACGCTGTCCAAGGGCCTCAAGGCCACGGGTGCCGTTGGTGCGGCGCTCGGTGCCAACGCGGCCTTGCAGTCGGTGACCGATCGTCCGCTCGTACGTTCGGGCTTCGGCGCAGCCAAGTCTCTCGTGCCCGGCACCGCCGAGTACAACGAGCGTCGGTATCGTACAATGACTGGACAGTGACCATGGCCAATAACCCCGTCGAAGAGTTCCTGATCGAGAAGCACGCGTTCGGCATGGACAAGCTGAAGGCAGTGGGCTCGAAGGTGGGCCCTGCGCTGGGTCGTGTGGGTGAGCAGGCTGGTAACGCGGCGCTCGCGGGCGCTGGCGCGGCGGCTTTCGCCGGCCTCACCGGTGCCGCCGGCAAGTTGTACGACGCGGCCACCAAGTCGCGCGACTTCAGCGCGATGATGGAAGCCAACCCGCACCTGCACGATCACCTGCAGGCAGACCCCGCAGGGTTCAACAGATTGTTCACCTCGCTCCGCAAGTTCAGCCCGGAGTTCACCAAAGACCCGATGGTGGCCGGTTCGCTCATGTCGCAAGGCATGGAAGTGGACCTTCAAGACCGCGGCGACTTCGTGTTGAAGAATCAACAGCGTCGAGTCTTCCCCAAGTCCAGCCCGGCCGCGGACGCCGCCGTTGGTGGGTTCATGAAGGGCTTCGGTGGCGGTGACAGCAAGAAGCAGCAGCTTCAGCGCCAGACCAAAAGCGTGTTCGGTCCCCCCAGTGAGGATGGCGCGCCGCCGCTGCAGCGTATTGAAGAGACGATGAATCAGTACGGATGATCAAAGTCAGCCTCTTCCAGGGGAGCGAAGAGTTCGGACCCGCTGCGGTCCCGCTCTTTGGGCCGGCGGACCCCTACTTTGAGAAGGTAGCGTCAGCTGCGCTTTTGCCGGAAGTTGCGACGTTCATCGCCGAGCTCAAGCCCCGGAACGACTCTCAGTACGTGCTCGTCAACGCCATGGGCGCGGGCGAGTACTACGGCTCGAACATCAACGGCGATCGGTTCGCCGAGGCTGCACTCATTCACGCACCCGACACGTGGAAGGGCGTGCCGGTGCACGACAAGGCCCTGGCAAAGAAGTGGTCGTACGGCTTTCCGACGTTCTATAACGCCATGGTGTTTCCGCACCACCGTAACAAGAACCCGGAGAAGCGGCTCGGTGTGGTGGAGCTTGCGGCTTGGAACCCGTACATGAAGCGGGTGGAGCTCGTCACGCGGCTCGACCGCGAAGACTGTTTGAAGCACGGCGGCGAGGGCATCTGGGACAAGCTGAAGATGGGCAGCTACCCGGACGTGAGCATGGGGACGAAGGTCCCGTTCGACACGTGCTCCATCACGCTCGACATCGCGCGCTACCGCGAGGCCTGGGATACCTACGATCCCAAGCGGCACACCAGCCCTGGCCAGGCGATCTTGGAGGTGCACAAGAAGCACCCCATCCGTGGCGTGCAGGTAACTCGTCGGGAGTACTCCGAGTACGGCCGCACGATGATGAACCGGATCTTGCGCGACGGTCGCAAGGTTTGGGTCGACAACGACTTCCCCCGTTTCTTTGACATTAGCTACGTGTTCATCGGCGCCGACAAGATTGCCAAGTCGATGCTGAAGATCGCCGACGGCGGCAAACGCGTGTACGTATTCATGGGCTCGGCCGAAGTGGCAGAGAAGCTCGCCGCTGGTGAAGACGTCTTCGAAAAGAGTGCTGCTATCGCCACGTACGATCAGGTGAACGCGTACGCGAAGAAGGCTGAGATGACCAAGAAGGTCATGCCCAACGCGCACGCGGAGCGCGCAGTACCCTTGCTCACCGACCATGAGTGCGATCTGCCCAAGGAACTGCAGGACCTGCTGGGCAAGTCCGGCCTCGCCAAGGCGCTGGCCACGGCCACCGGTTTGGGTATGGTTCTCCGCCCGCGCGAGTTTCAGCGCATCACCCTCGTGAGCATGGGCAAGGGCGACCTGGCGGATCAACTCGAGTCCCTGGGGCACGGCTTTCCGAAGACGGACGAGAAGGACGGCAAAGAACTGAAGCCGCAGGATTTCAGCCCCGGCCTTGCACAATTGCTCGCGCCTTTCATGTCCGAACGCTCTGCTTTTGGCCCCGTCATCGAGCGCCGAGTTCTTGTTATTGCGGGCCTCCCGCCGAAGACCAGGGAGAAGGCTGCTTCCCATTCATCGGATCTGCTCCGTAAGATTGGGTCTGCCTACAATAGCTACCGAGCAAATCTCATGCAGCTTGTCACTAACGCGCAGGACATGATCGAAGCGGCCACACCGGCTTCTGATGTCGTGCTGCGCAAGTACGCAAGCGTGTCTGCAGAAGAGCTCTTCACTCCGTTGTCGTTCCGGTACTTGAAGGGTGCGTTCATGGATGAGCTACCCGTTGTGCCTTCGACGTCCGGAGTGGTAAAGCTATCTGGCAATCAGGCGCATGCCGGCGTGCAGAGGGCACTCCCCTTGGTGACCACGCGATGAACCATCTCAACAGGAGTCAGATCATGAGTGGAGCCCAAGACATGAGCGATCTTCTCGCCAGCACGTTCGGTACCAAGGTGGCGCACGCGACGCCAGAAGACCTCGAAAAGCGCGCGCAGGTCGAGTACTTCAACGGCCTCTGCAAAGAGCAGGGCATCGATATTCAGCAGCTCAACGACGCGCAGGTCGACGAGCTGTACAAGGTCGCCATGGAGATGCGCAAAGAGGCCGGCGAAATGCCGCCCCAGTTCGCGAAGAAAGACGACGACAAGAAGGACGAGCCCGAGAAGAAGGGCGACAAGGACGACGAGGCCAAGGAAGCAGAGGCCAAGATCGCAGCTGCCGAAGCCGAGTTCATGGCCAAGAAGGCAGCGGCGGTGAAGGTCGCCGAAGCCGACGCCATGGGGCGAATCATGGCGCACTCGCTCGTCGCCGAGCTCGACAAGATCGCGGCCGAGCGTGGTGGTTCTCCCTTCCCGTTCCCGCCCAAGAAGGATGGCGACGACAAGGACAAGAAGGACGACAAGAAGGACGGCGAGAAGAAGGAAGCTTCCGCGGCCGACAAGGCAGCGGCGCTCATCTCCGCCTTCCAGAGCAAGACGGCGGGCGCGGCCTCGGATGGTTCTTCGACCACGCCGAACTTCGACGAACAGGCGTGCTTTCGTGCCATCGCGATGTTGAAGGAAGCCGGCGTCGCTTCGGAAGAAGAGGCGTACAACAAGGTGAACGCGGTGTACGTGCTCGGCCTCAAGGAGAGCACCAAGATCGCCTCGGCACCGAACGCCGCAGCGGGTCTCGAGATCCGCGCCTTGGAGATTTGCGAAGCGGCTGGCTACCAGGTCACCTGGAACAGCTGAACCACCCGATCGACTACCTGTGAGATGACCGCATGGGAGCAGTTCAAGCCAGGCACGAAGACCGCGGAAGCGGCCTCCGTTCCGTTCCCCGATTCAACGGTGGACACGGCTTCGTCTGCTCCCATCCCGGGTCTGGCCGTCGGCAACAAACCCGCACCCGGACAGACCGGGCCCAAGGGAATGGCGCCGCGCACCAGTTACTCGAGGGTCAACAACGGGTCGCCGACCATCCCCGATGCGGGCATGTCGTCGCAGAAAAGCGTCGCACCCGACCACCAAGGTTTCTTGCCCCCGAAGATTGCGCACAGTGAGGTTTCAATGTCCGCAGCACATCCCCGACTCACCATCCAGCAGATGATCAAAGCCGCCAGCGAAGCTGCGGTAGACCATGCTGCGGTCAACCAAGAAGCTGTTCGTCAATTCGACAGCGATCGAGCCCCCGTGAAGACGGCATCCGCCAACACGTCGGAGCTCGAGTCCATCCCCACCGCCATCGTCGAAAAGCTCGCGAGCGCCGTCGAGTATGTGCTCGAGCACTCGAAGATCGACGAGGAAGTGGAGCCCATCAAAGAAGCCACCGCAGGCGAGGGTCCCAATGCCCTCACTACGTTGCAGGCCCCGGGCGGGAAGAACCCCATCACCCCGGGCGGCCAGGGCTCGGCTACGCCCTCGCACCAAGTTCCGAAGAGCACGTCGCTCGTGAACCCGGGCAACCAGGCGCACGGTCCGGCGACCGCGCTCGAAACCAACAAGCCGGTCGCTGGCAAGCAGAAGGTTTCGGCGGCGCAGTACACCGCGCCGATCGCCGACATCCGCAAGCTGGCCTCTGGCGAAAAGAGCGAGGCGGTCCCTCAAGTCGACTCGCGCCTGGTCGAATACATGCTCAACGCCGTGAAGACGGCCGAGGACGCCATCAACCCGGCGCACATCTCGGCCGGCTCCGCGGAGTCCACCATGCTGCAGCGCAGCGCGGCTGGCGAGGACGGCGGCGCACCAGCAGGCGGCAAGCCGCAAGGCCCCACCAGTTTGGTCGGATCGAACGACGCTGCTCGCAACTACACCAAGGGCGAGGCCAAGAGCCAAGTGAAGGGCCAGCTCTCCAAGGTGCTCAGCGAGCCGGCGCTCTCTTCGGCGCACGACAACGTGCTGCAGAAGCTGTTGTCTCACACCGGCCAAGCTGGCGTGAAGATCTCGTCCGCTCCGTCGATGAAGACGGCGGCAGCACGCGCCCTTCTCGAGAAGATGGCCGAAGAGGTCGAGGGCAAGGACGACAAGGCCAAGAAGAAGGAATCGATGGGTGCCGCCGGCACCTTTCAAGCACCCCCTGTCGGCGGCGCCGCCGGCGCGTCGATGTGAACGGAGAACAAGCGATGGATAAGCTGAGTGCCGCACAGAAGCGCGAAGTCCTCGCGGAAGTTCCCGAGGTGCTTCGCAAGGTCGCAGCCGAACGCGACCTGTACAAGAACGCCTTCCTGGAGAACGCCTCCAGGCAGCGTGTCGAGAAGCTCGCCTCTGCGATGATCGAGAAGGGCATCAAAGCCGGCTCGGCCGCAGAGGTTGCTGACGAGCTCCAGAAGCAAGCCGCCGCAGGCTCTCTGGACATTGCAGTTACGGAGAAGGCTGTTGAGCTCGTAGGCCCGGACATGGGCAAACGCGCGCACGTGTCCGACGACCTCTCGGGTTCCGCGGGAACGAGTGACCTCGAGCGGTTCATTCTGAGTTGAAAGGAGTTAGAGGAAGACCATGTCAACCGTTCAAAAAGTGAATCTCGAACCCGTCTCCGACATCTTGCCGATCATGCGCAAGGACCTGCCGTTGGGTGACAAAAACTTGGCCGACCCGCTCAACGCCGCGGCGTTGGTCGACGGCGAGTGGATGGTGCTCAACTCGCTGTACCAGTGGGTACGCGCCTCGGACGTGACCTCGGTGGGCGCTCTGGCCACCGTGCGCTCGTTCGTGTCGTGGCTCGAGCGCGGTCGCTCGGATCGTCTCGGCATGGCGGAGCGCAAGCAGACCTGCTTGTTCCGCGGCGAGTACGAGGCCGAGACTCGCATCTACGACGCCTCTGTGGCTCTCGGTTCCGGTGCGGCGATCACGACCGTGATGCAGCCGCTCAAGGCGGCCACGATCACCATCGGCTCGCGCAACTACTGCGGCCTCGTCGGCCACGGCGGCAGCGCCGATGTATCGCCCGTGCTGGGCTACGTCACTCGGCTTCCCTCCACCAACGGTGGTAAGCTCAGGTTCATCTCGGGGTACCGAAGCTAACGCTCGGCCAAGCCCGTTCAAGGAAAAAGAAGGAGAACAAGAACATGGTTCCGGCGAGCGTTATCAACGAGCTGTTTGCCTCAAAGCTCAGCAGCAGCGAAGGCAAGGAAAAGATCGCCGAGTACAGCGGCAGCTACATCCGTGACCGCCTCCGTGAGGTGAGCTTCGCTCGGAGGGTGATTCCGCCGGAGCAGGTCACGCGTGCGGACTGCCAGCGCTCGGTCAACCACGACACGCTGGTGAAGATCATCGACATCGAGCCTAAGAGCCGTGCGATGGCGATCACCTTCCGCGGTACGCCCGACGCGCGGTTCGTCCGTGGCGAGCGTGCCGAGGTGGCGTTCTTCACGATCAGCAGCGAGATGTTCCAGAAGACGGAGCAGGAGCTGTTGGCGTACGAGATGCCCATCACCAAGATCATCGAAGAGAACTCGGTGAAGGACATCCAGGAGATCGAGGACCGCGAGTTCACGATTCACATCGAAGCCGCGGTTCAAGCGCTCCAGACCGAAGCCAACGGCGGCGTGTCGACGGCGCTCAACTCCACGAACATCGGCACCGGCTCTGTGGTGGAGTTCTCGGTCCGCAAGGGCGAGCTCGCGCGCAACGCGAGTCAGGCCACGGCCGAGGTGCTGCCCGTTCAGCGCCCCGACTTCGTGAATCTGTTCAAGCTGCTGGACGGCAACCGTCTGCGGTCGGAGCGCTTGCTTATGACCGAGGTCGACTGGGACGACCTGCTGCAATGGACGGTCGAGGACTTCGGCGACAAGGTGCAGTCGGAGACCACGGTCGACGGCTACAAGTACAACAACATCCTGGGCAAGGCGTACATCCGTACGATCAAGACGGACATCCTCCGCCCCGGTAACATCTACTTGTTCACCAAGCCGGAGTTCTTCGGGAAGTTCTACGTCCTGAACAACACGAAGTTCTACATCGACAAGATCGCCAACATGATCACCTTCCAAGCCTGGGAGGACATCGGCATGTCGGTGCTCAACATCGCGGCGGTTCGCAAGCTCGAGCTCTACTCGGGCGACGCGAACCCGACCACGAACGCGGACGGCCTGCTCTCCAACTTCATCCCGCGTAGCGAGGATCAGTTGGGTGCGGTCAACAACCGCGTCGACGCCGGGCTCAAATTTCCTCAGGTTTCGCAGTACTGAGCTGCAGGCGCCTTGTGAGGGCGTAAGAAGGGCGTCGGTGCCGAGTGGCCCGGCGCCCTTTCTTAGTTTTTGGGGTAGTCTGTTGGCTCAAGGAGACGTCATGAGCGAGAGCACCGAGTTGAAGCTGCCGAAGAAGTACAAGCGCCCGAGCCTGGAAGCATTCAGGGCTGCTGGTTACAGTGATTACACTGAGCAGGAGTACTTGAAGTACTTCGAAGAGCATGAAGCCAACCTCGCCGAGTTGTTTGCAGCTGGTGCGGTTACTGAAGAAAACTTCCGATCCGAGCTCGACGAGGAGATGGAGGATGCGGACGGCGATGGTCTACCGGACATGTTGCACGTGAAAAGTCAGGTGCGCGCCCAGGGTAACCGCACGCTCCGTGCGCGCCACCCCACGCGCCACCGCTTCAAGCAGTACCTGTTCGCCGACCCTTCGAAGCGTCTGGTGCGCAAGCGACCGCTCAAGGTCTCGGCCGCCGACGTGCGCAAGAACCTGGACGAGCTCCTGGCCAAGGAAGCCGCCGGCATTCTGAGCGTCCACGCCCCGAACGGGCAACGCGTCAACCTGCAGGCGCTCAAGGCCGGCCGTGTCGAGCTCGGCGCCCTGCCGCCGGTGGCGCCGCCCGTCAACAAGCCGCTCGACAGCGCGGCCAACGACTTGCCGTCCGGCAACCCCATTCCGACGTACCTGGAAGGCAGCTTCCCAGGCGACCCGATCGCGCAAGAGATCGGCCGCAAGCTGGCCGCCGAGAAGAAGGCCGAGTCGGACAAGAAGACGGGCGAGGGCGAAGAGGAAGCGCCCGAGGTTCCCGAGACGCCTGCGGCGCCTGCCGCCGCCGCCGCCGCCGAAGCTCCCGCCATCAACCCCACCGACCCTGCCGACCCCACGGCCCCCGTCACCGACGAGGCCCGCGAGGTAGCGGAAGGGATCGCCGCGGTCTCAACCGAGCTCGAGCAGCCGCCGACAGGTGTGGAGGGCGAGGCCACCCCCGTTCAAAACCAGCTGCCTACAGGCACGGAGGCCTCGGTGGAGGCGTCGGTGGACCCCGTGGCCGAGACGGAGCCTGCCGCCACGGTGGGCAAGAAGGGTAAGAAGGGCAACCGATGAAAATCTTCAACCTGACCGACGTGCCGACGGCCGTGCTCGAGCAACGTGGCCTCGTGAACCAACACATTGCCGTGGGTGGCCGCATGTGCAGCCCCGGTGAGTTCGTAGCCGTCGAGGACTCGGCAACGTTGCGTGCGAACGTCGAAGACCTAGTGCGCATTGGTGCGCTAGCCATCGACCAGCCGCCGCCGCCTTACATGCTCGCGCGTCAGCAAGCAGAGGCGGCAAGCAAGCCTGGCGAATTACCCGTGCGTGCTCACATCGACATGAAGGAGACTCGGGTCGCAGGTGAACCACCGCCTGGCCCGCCTGCAGCCGCGGGTGAGGGAGTGACGGCGGTGCTCGAGAAGCACGATCCAACTGTCGCCCCCGCCGAAGCGCCAACGGTGGTCGAAACTCCTAAGAAGACCAAGACCGGAAATCGATGAACGAGCTCGCAGCTACGAGGAACCTGCAAGGACTGCCCGGCGTCACCCCGACGTTCCGGGCGTTCGTGCAGATGGTGCGTGGCTACACTCGTGACTTCCCGGAGCTCAACCGTATTGTCAAAGGCGAGGAGTCATCTGACCGGCAGATTGCCTGGTCGATCCTCGATGCCCTCGCCGACTTCAACGGCACGCCCCACTTCACGCAGATGTCGCTCGACGAGCTGCTTCAGCGTAACCAGCACGCGCTGCTGCTACGCATGACGGTCATCAGTTTGATCGAGCAGGTGGGGCTGCTCCAAACTCGCAACCACATCAACTATTCGACGGGTGGTATCAACGTTGGTGTGAACGACAAGACGCCCATGCTCATGCAGTGGTTGCAGTACTTCAAAGCCTCCACCGAGCAGATGAAGCAGCGAGTGAAGGTCGCGCTGAACATCGAAGGTATTCTGGGACCCAGCAACAGCGGGGTTTTCTCTGAGTACTGGGCGGTAAATTCGACGTACGCCATGTACTAAGTTTATGCTAGAGTTACTGCCCAGGAGTAGCTCATGCGTACAGGACCTCGTTACATATTCTCGGATGAGATCGGAAAGTTGGTTATCGGTTTGTATAGAGAAGGGCACACGTCAGCTTCGATCGCCAAGGAGCATGGTGTCGCTACGGAAACTGTACGTTCTTTCTTGAGACGAAAAGGCGTTGAGTTGCGAGGCCGCGCAGCCCCGAAGAAGTTCATCTCCAAAGAGAAGTTCCGAGAGGTCGTCGCGTCTTATAAAAATGGGGCAAGCACTGAGGAGCTAGCTACACAGTGCGGTTTGTCTGCTGGAGGTTTAGCTACGCGTTTGAAGCAGGCAGGTGTTCAAGTGCGCCCATCCGGTTTTCAGATGGGAGAAGCCCATCATAATTGGAAGGGCGGTCGTATTGAGCAGGACGGTTATGTCTTGCTGCTCATCTACCCAGACGACCCGTACTACGAGATGGCTAAGGTCAAATCACCGAATGCCAACGGTGGACGTTACGTGCTCGAACATCGTTACAAGATGGCGAAGAAGCTCAAACGTTGCCTTACCGATAACGAGACGGTCCACCACAAAGACGACAATGGGCTGAACAACAATCTGAAAAACCTACAGCTGCGACATGGCAAGCACGGTAAGGGCGCTGCCTTCCGCTGCCATGACTGCGGGTCGTACAATGTGGAGGCTACCGCCCTCGCTGGCTGAAAGAACAACATGGCACTCAAGATTTTGAAGTTCCGCAACATTGAAGAAGCCAACCACGTGCTTAGTGGCGGCGTCATGGGCGGAGAAATTGCAGCAGCAGGTGTCGCCGACTTGGTTGGAAAGACCATTACCTTCACTGCTCCGGCGGGTACCAAGACCTTCACGCAACCTGCTGGCAACTACCAGGGGCTCTTGTTGTTCAAGGACATCAAGTCGCAACTTGAAGGAGCTGTCGCCAACTTGGTCGTGGTGCTTATCAACGGCAAGATCGGGTTCCGACACGCTTCTGGGACTGCCGTCACGATGGCTGCCGTCACAGAAACGGGCCGCGCGCCATTAGGCCTGCCGAACAACAAAGCGGTTACGGGCGTGGTCTACGCAGGTCCTGGCGGTGCGCCGCCCAAGGTCGATCAGTTCTACGCGCAGGGTGACACCATCTACTGCCTGGTTGAGTGAGGAAAAGATGAACGCTATTGAACGAGGTCTACATCGTGGTGGAATCCCGCTCGAGAAAGCTGCCGCGTTCTTCGTAGGGCTGAAGAACTTCGGCGGCGCTTCGGCGCGTGATGAAGCGGCTCTCGCTGCGGAGTGCGTGAAGCAAGCGAATGCAGACCAGCCTCCGATGAAGACGCCGCTGGTCGAAGAAGCGCCCGCGGATGTAGCGCAGGTCGACCCCCACCCGTTCCTCAAAGTGAAGAGCGCGTCGTTGCGCTTTCGTCTGCTTGCGGCCATGACCAAGCGTGCGGTCGATGAGACGGCACCGAGTGAGGATGCGAGCGACGCCTCGATGGCCTCGCCCACACCTGCTGGTGTTCCGCAGCAGGACGAGTACCTGGCCAACGAGATGGCAGGTCAAGAGGCGGAGAACGCGGCTGCGCTTCAGTACTACCAGCAGCGGCTCGAGGAAGCGCGCGCGGAAACCGCGGCGGCTCAAGAGACAGCAGCTACGCTGCAGCAGCAAGTCGACCAGCTCTCCCAGTCCCAGGCGCAGCACGACTCTCAGGTCGCAGCCGCCAACCAGGAGGGCCAAATCGCTCAGCAGGCAGCGATGCAGCAGATCGATGCCGCCAACCTGGCCGCGTCGCAGGCGATGCAGCAAGCGGTGCAGGCATCCAACCAGGCGCTTCAGGCCAAGGGGCAGGAGGCGGCCGCCAAGATCGAGGTGCAGGGCGTCCGATCGCAGCTGTTCGATCTGGCGGCCCAGGGACTCCCCGGCACCGAGCCGCAGCTCGGCGGCGAAGGCGGCGCGGCGCAAGGCCTCGAACCGCTCGGGCCTGCTCCGCAAGGACCGGGCGGCGCCGAAGGTGCCGTCGGCGAGGAGGGTGCGCCCGGAGCCGAAGGCGCTCCCGAGGAGGCAGCCGGCGGCGAGGCCGCTGCCGACGGCACCGAGGAGGTCAGCGCCGCCCCCGACAGCGGCATGAACCAAACCGGTCAGAGCGCCAGTTCTGATGGAATGCCGGGAACGCAGGGAGCTACGGAGCCGGCCGCTGCCGCCGCCCCCAACAGCCCGCCGCCCCAAGGTGACGGCTCTGCCGGCAGCGGCGGCAGCCAGGGTGGGGAGAGCTCTCCCCCGCAGGCGAGCTCGAGCAACAGCACTTCCACCACTGACGCGAAGCGCCAAGGGCAAATTTCCATCAAGGTTGGAAGCGCAGGAGAGCGCCGAGCGCAGCTCGAGCAGCGGCTGCCGTGGCTCGCCAAGACGGCGGGCCTCGGCGCGTCGACCGTTGGCGCGCTCGCGGGCGGTGCCCTCGGTGCCGGCGCGGCTGCGCTCGAGGGAGCTGGACACGGCCCGGACCTGGAGAAGATGCGCACGGGCATCGCTGAGCGCGAAGCAGCGCCGAAGCGCCCCGGCCTGCGCGGGTTCGCCGACGCGCTGTCGCTCGTGCAGGAGAAGGCGCGGCTCGGCCTCGGCGAGGCTACGCAAGCGCACCCCATCCCCGCTACGATCGCAGGTGGGCTGGCTGGCGCCACTGTCGGCGCTTCGGCCGGTCCGCGCATTCGAGACCTCGTACGCGAGGCAGCTTCATTTCACCGAGGGTAGGAGACCATCATGCTCGACAAATTTCTTCAGGTTGCATACCGCGGTGAGCTCAAGAAAGAGGCTTCCCGCCAGCTCGTCGACAAGTTGAAGGAGCTCCCGGTCGAGGAGCTCTTGAGCTACGTGAACGGCGATCCCAACTGCAAGTTGGCGTACGCCGAGGCTTGCGGCCAATCGGCCCCCAGCGGCGAGTTCTGCTGGCTCGACAAGTACAAGGGCACGCCGCTCTTCGAACAGGCGGTCCAGATCGAGAAGGCGCTCCTGCAGCTCGACATGGAGGCACAGCAACAGCGCGAAGCCGAGCTCACGGCGCGGCCGGAGCCGAGCACCATCTGGGCTCGCCGCGACGCGCTGAACCTCCAGAAGCGCATGCTTGACCTGGACCTGGTGTTGGCCGAGGCCGGTGGAGGCGCGCCGCCGATGGAAGAAGCCGGTCCGCCCGGACCTCCCGCGGTGCCGGCTCCGCCCAAGGCCCCCAAAGCCCCCAAGGAAGAGAGCGTGTCGCCGGAGGAGCTCGCGCTGCTCGAGCAGGAAGCTTCAACGGCCGACGCGCCGGAGCTCGCGCTCGAGCAGAATGCCGGTCCCGAGGGCGTCGAGGGCGCGCCGCAGCCCCCCAAGGCTGAAGCTCCGCAGCCGCCCGCACCGCCGAAGCCCAAGGCTCCACCGCAGCAAGCGCAGGGTGGCGAGGAGTCCGAGGAGGAAGAGTCCACGGAAGGTCAGTCGCCGAAGAAGGACGACAAGCCGAAGGGTATGAGCGTCGAGGTGAAGCAGGCGGGCGTGTGGGAAGGCCGCTCGAGAGCGGGCGTTGCGCCCGGTTCGAACGTTCCCGTGCAGCAAGCCGGCGGTAACCGCCAAGGCGCTGGAGCATCGGACGACCTGCCGCTGCAAGCCGCCGAGAAGATGGCAAGCTTTGCGGTCGATGTCGGCCGCTTCCTTGCAAAGGCAGCAGCCGACCTTACGCAGTCGGCGCGTGAGCACATCAAGCCGAAGAACTTCGCCGAACCGAACGCCGACGGCCCGGGCGACACTGGTAAGTACCCGATTCACGACAAGGCGCACGCAAGGTCGGCGCTCGGTCTGGTCGGCATGCATGGCAGCGATGCCGAAAAGGCCAAGGTGCGTGCCGCGGTTGCGAAGAAGTTCCCGGCTTTGTCGAAGGAAGGTTCATCTCCAGAGGGCCACCACCTTCGCCGGTTTCTGCTCGGCAACCCCGTGTCTTCGGCGATCGAGGCCAAACCTGGCTCGCGCCTCGATGCGTACGGTGAAGCACAGGGGCACCAGACCGCGGAGACGCTGAAGGGCGGTCTTCGCGGCGGCATGCTCGGCGCGGGCCTTGGTGCCGCGGGTGGTCTTGGTTTGGCGTTGCTCAACAAGGGACAGCCGGCAAAGGCACTCGGCTACGGCGCTGGCATCGGCGCCTACGCAGGCGGTTTGGCCGGTGCTACCTACGGTGGGATCAAGGGCACGCACGGCGCCGAAGCAAGCCGCATTCATGCTGCGCGCTCGAAGCACAACCCGCCGGAGGAGAAGGTCGCATTCATCGGCGCGCTCAAGCCGCTGGCAACGCAGGCTGGTGGCGTGCTTGGCGCCGGCAAGTCGCTGGCGCAATCGGCGTACGCCAAGGGTGGGCTCGGTCAGGTAGCGAGCTCGTTCGGCAACGTGGCCAAGGGCTTCGCGCAGAAGAACCCGCTCGCTGCGGCAGGGATCGCCGGTGCTGGTGGGTTGGTCGCCGGAAAAGCTCTGTCGAACTAGACTGGCGTAATGCCGGTTCCGATTGAGCTCAACAAGCTACGGGTCACCTCGCTGGACGTCGACTTCCACGAGGTGACCTGGCGCGTTGCACCAACGACGCGGGACATCTTCGACTTCGAGTTTCAGGTACTGCGCTCGGAGTCACCGGAGGGTCCTTGGGATGTGCTCACCGAGCCGTTTCAAGACCGGTACACGTTCATCGACAACGCGCTCCAAGTCGCGCATCGATGGCGCAACTACCAGTACCTCATCCGCGTCACCGAGAAGAGCTCGGGCGATAAGAAAGACTTCGGTCCGGTAGGTCACGAGCCGGACCCCGACATCCTGGCGACCGAGCTCCGCCGGCACATCCGGTTGCTCATGCAGGAGTTCGCGGGTCGTCGTTGCATCGTGCTGCCGGTGCGCACGTTCGGCCAGCGCTGTCCCGATTGCTGGAACTTCACGCTGCAGCAGCGGACCAAGAGCGGCTGCATCACCTGCTTCGACACTGGTTTCGCCCGCGGTTACCTGCATCCCATCGAGACGTTCATCCAAGTCGATCCGAGCTCTAAGGCTCAGCAGCACACCAACCTGGGTGAACAACAGCAGGACAACACCACGATGCGGCTCGGGTTCTACCCGACGCTCAAGCCAGGCGACGTCATCATCGAAGCCGAGAACCTTCGCTGGCGTGTGTTCGGCCAGACGCAAACGGAGCACAGCCGTGCTGTCGTTCATCAAGAAGTAACGGTGCACGCCATACCGACGAAGGACATCGAGTTCTCGATTCCCGTTTCATTCAGCGAGGCGTTGCCCAATTTGTACTTCACGCCCGCGCGCAACTTCACCAACCCGTTCAACCTCAACAATTTCGAGAGCGAAGAACTTCCTGGTATCTTCGATCTCTACACCAGGGACCAATGAGCCGGCTTTTCGAAATTCCACTAGAGCAACTGCCGATGGCGAGGCACTTTGCAAAGCTGGCCAACCTGCCCGAGCCGCCACCGGACTTTGGTGAAGTGCCGCAAGAAGAGCTGAAGAACCAGCAACCGGACATCAAGCACCCGATCCTTCATGCGCTCAAGGCAGTGGCAGCACCGGCCGCTGCTTTTGGTGTAGGTACGGCGGCCGGTGCGCTTGCCGGACGGGGGCTCACCAAGGGTTTCAACCTAGGTCCTTCTGCGACACCGGTGCTGCGCAAAGCGGCACCATTTCTCGGCGGTGGATTGGCGTTGTCCCTTCAGCAGTACCATTCACGTGCCGGTAAGGAGCTGAGCCGTGCCCACGAAGCCTACAAGAGTCAATCCGCACGGCCAGTTCCCCCAGCATAGTTTCAAAGACACGCCGCTGACAGAGCTGCGTGTGCTCTACGCAGCGTTCGTGCAGGGCCTATTCGGCGCCGCTCCGGCAGGCGCTTATCACTGGTCCGACGACCTCGACCAGACCGAGATCGTCATCTCAGGTGAGACACCGATCAAGATCGACCACATCGGCGCGCGCCCCGCCATTTCATTCACGCGCGGGCCGGTGCAGTTCTACTCGCTCGGCATGGACGATATGCTGCGTTACCAGTACGCCACCGGACAGAAGACGAAAGCCGTCCTCATCCCTGGTGTGATGAGCATTAACTGTGTTTCGCGCAGCTCGCTCGAGTGCGACTCCATCGCATGGATCGTGGCGGAGCATTTGTGGCTGCTGCGTGAGCAGCTCATCGGCTCCGGGCTGTTCTTCGAGGTCGGTAGGCAGCCACAGATCTCTGCGCCGTCTCCGGCTGAAGGCATTGTGACGGGCGACGGCGGCGATGAGTGGTACGCGACGGTTGTTTCATCGCCGTTCCAGTTCCCGCGCATGAGTCAGTACACACCGCTCAACAAGCAGATCGTGCAGTCGATCGAACTGCAGATTCGCGCGCACTTGCTCAGTGCACGGCAATGGTCAAGCGGAGGACCGGCGGCGAGTCACAACGGAATCGAAGTGCCTATTCATACCTGCGTCGGTCTGCCGCCCGCATTCGATCCTACGTCCTCTGACGCGCGCGGCCGCACTCCAGATCCTGCTGGTGAGTTGCCTCCGCCTCCAACTTACGTACCACATCCACTTAATCCTGCGCGCCAAGTGCGCGTGCGCACGATTCATCCATTCCGCCCAGGGCTTCGGCCGCCTTCGATGGGCGGTCGCGCTATTCCCATAGCCGAATGCGCCGTGGAAGAATCAAAACCGTCGTCGCCTTTCAAGACGAAAGTTTGAAGGAAGAAGGAGCCTGTTCATGGCCGCTCAACTACCCAAGCCCGGCGTCGAAGTTATTCAAGTCATCCGTACTACGACGCCGTCGGTAGTTACGCCCACGCTGGTTCCATGCATCGTTGGCGTGGCTCGGCAGGTCGTGGATCTTCTGGTCCCTGACAGCAGCGGTACGTCGATCTTGAACGCCGACGCGCTCATCAACTTGCCCGCGTTCTTCGACGCCAAGGCAGCGGTTGGTACAACGCCGGTCTACGCGGGCCTCGACGGGCTATCGCTCGTCTTCTCGGTGAACCACGGCCCCAATGTGACGGTGCTGTTTTCCGATACCACGGCGTCCGGCTTGCCGCCGTCCTCGGTGGTATCGGCGATCAACAAGGCGCTCGCAGCTGCGGGTGTTTCTTCCGCCATCGCGGAGCAGCTGAGCGACACCGTCTGGCGCCTGCGTACGGTTGGTACCGGCGAATTCCAGAACCTCTTCATCGACGGTACCTCGTCGCCGGCCGCGCTCACCGCGTTCGGTTTCGGTGCGGGCCGCCAGTCGTCGGGCGTGAGCAGCTACGGGCAGCTCGAAGAGGCCATCCCGGCCACGAACTACCCGGACCCCCGTGGCAACATCGACGAGCTCGTCATCGAATCGTCGAGCGTTCGCGTGTTCCTCGCGATGGCGTCGAACAACTTCCTCGAAGAGCTGCGCACCGAGGCGTTCCTCCGAAGCGGCTCCGTCAACGATCAGGCCAAACTCACGAGCTCGGTGGCGCTCACCGCCCTCACGCTGCCTGGTGATTTGACGGGCAAGACGCTCATCGTCTCCGTGGATGGCGGCGCCGATCAGACGGTGACCTTCACCTCGTCCGAGACGAGCGTCAGCCTCGTGCTCGCGAAGATCAACAACGACACCACGGGTCTGGTCGCCAGCCAAACCACCGTCGGCAACTTCCTGCAGCTGCTGGACGACAACGGCGGCGCAGGTTCGAAGCTCGTAATCAAGGCGGGTACTGCGAACTCCACACTCGGGTTCACCACGAACCAGACGGACGTGGGCCAGTCCATCGAGGTGACGGACGACGGCAACGGCGACAACTTCTCGCCGCTACTCAGCTTTCTCGGCTACGATTTCACGGCGGTCGGTACTTCGGCTGTCCTCACGGGCAACGTGGATCTCACGGGTCTTACCTACCCGTCGTCCCTCGCCGGCAAGACGCTCGAGCTCAGCGACGGTCAGCAGCTGCAGACGGTGACGTTTTCGAGCACGATTGCCGACTCAGCGGCGGTTCTGTCCGAGATCAACGCCGTGATGGGCACGGCCGCAGGCGGCCGGCTGACGGCCACGCTCAGCACGAACTTCCTGCGTTTCACCTCGACGCGTACCGGCGCCGACGGCTTCGTGTGGGTCAAGGGAGGCACGGCGGCAGCTACGCTCGGCTTGACCGCTGACAGCCGTGCGTTCGGCGCGTTCGGCGCTGCCGCGCCCGGCGACGAGCTCTTCATCGACGGCGTCTCGAAGGGCGTCATTTCTCAGGTCGCCCCCGGGGGCCAGGTCGCCGTCCTGAAGATGAGCGACCAGATGCCGCTCACGCTCAACGCCGGCAAGGACTGGTACATCGTCGCCAAGAACCTGACCGGCAGCAACCCGAACCGACCGCTGCCGAGTCTGGTCATCGATGCAAACAAGACGGCCATTCTGAAGCCAAACCTGCTCCGGGACACCACCGGTGCTGCTGTGCACCCTACTCAGGGCCGCGCTCCGGTGTACCTGGCCTACACGGCCATCCGCCAGGACGTGACCGCGCTCGCGGACCAGGCTTCGCTCATCCGCATCGACAGCCAGACCCAGCTTGAGGACGTGCTGGCCCCCATCAGCACGCAGAACCCACTCGCGCTGGGCATGTTCTTCGCACTGGTGAATGCGCCGGGTGTGCAGGTCACCGGCTTGGGTGTGGATGCGGTGAGCGCCGATTCCCCCTTCGGTACCCCCGAGGCATACACCCGTGCGGTGGAGCTGCTCGAGGCCTTCGAGGTCTACGCGCTCGCGCCGATGACACATGATCAGACGGTGGCTCAGATCTTCAAGACCCACGTCGACTTCATGAGCGAACCGGCTCAGAAGGGTGAGCGCATCACGCTGTTCAACAGCCTGCGTCCGTCCTCGGCCCTCGATACCCTGGTGGCCTCCAGTGCCAACGGCAACTCGGTGGGCTCTTCCGGCCTGACCTTCGACACCGGCATCCCCAACTTGAGCGCGCTCGTGCTCGGCAAGAATGTGAGCCCCGTGGGCACCATTCCGGCCGACAAGGGCTTGTTCATGGACATCGCGAGCGACAGCAAGCACTACTCGATCGCGAGCATCTCCGGGTCCGTCATCACCATTCGCACTGCCTTCACTGGCGGTACCAACGACGATGGTTTTTACGCCACGACGGCGCTCAACGTAGCGCCGCTGCCCAGCCAGCTCATCAGCGAGGCGTTTGCTATTCGTGTGCGCGGCAAGGCGCTGGTGACCGCGGCCGGCGCCCCCGACAAGTCCAAGATCGCGGAGACCTACCAGGCGCTCAGCCAGAGTTACGGCAACCGCCGGTTCTGGCATACGGCGCCGGACCAAGCGGCGGCCACGATCGATGGCATCGAGCAGATCATCAACGGCTTCTACATGAACGCGGCCATCGCGGGCATGATTGGGCAGCAACCGCCCCAGCAATCGTTCACGAACTTCCCGATGGCGGGGTTCACACGCGTGGTCGGAAGCAACGACTTCTTCTCCGAGACGCAGATGAACATCATGGCGGCGGGCGGCACGTACATCATCGTGCAGGACGCGCCGTCGGCACCGCTCATCAGCCGCATGGCACTCACCACCGACCTCACCTCGGTGGAGACGCGCACCGACTCGATCACCAAGGTGGTGGATTTCACCGCGAAGTTCTTGCGTCGTTCGCTCAAGAACTTCATCGGCCGGTTCAACATCACGCAGGCCTTCCTCGACCAGCTCGGCACCGTCATCGGCGGCGTCGGCGGGTACCTGGTCGAAGTCGGTGTGCTCGTCGGCTTCAACCTGAACAACATCATTCAGGACGAAGACGCGCCCGACACGGTGATCGTCGATGTCGTGATCGACCCGCCGTACCCCTGCAACTACATCCGCGTGACCCTCGTGATCTGAGGAAGAAGTCGGCGTGATAATCTGGACATGAGCGACAACGACAAGGAGCAGGACATTGGCCGGTAATTTCTCAGACTGGAGTCCCAACACCAACTACGTTCAAGCAGGCATGGTGGACGGGGCGTACGCCAACGCCGGCTTCACCATGCTCGCTGCCGGCCCGCCCCGCATAGCCAACATCGGCGGTGCGGCTGCTTTCGCGCAAGCGATCAGCGGCACGGGGCAGGCCGCCAACCAAATCTGCCTGCCGATCGGCATCGTGCAGAACTTCCAGCTGTCGCACACGCGCCAGTTCAACCGCATCTTCGAAATCGGTAGCGAGCGCAGCTACTTCATTACGGGCCGCACCGTCGGGCAGATCGGCCTCGGCCGCATCTACTACCACGGCGCTTCCTTGCTGCGGTTGCTCTACGCCTACTACCAGGACCTGCTTCCGCCCACGGTGGTGCCGGCGATGTTCCTCAACGCTGGTGCGGCGTCGGTCTCGAACCCGCACAACGTCGTCATCCCGCCGGGCTACGAGAACATCTACCTCAACCTGGCGAGCGACTTGTTCACGCAGCCGATCGGCCTGCTGATGTACATGCGCGACATCAACCAGGACGCGCTCGGCGCCGTGTACTTCGAGGCCTGCTACCTGCCGAACCATACCTGGGCGACGGACGCGCAAGGCGTGCTCATCCAGGAGTCGGTGGCAGTGCAGTTCGAGCGCGCGGTGCCGGTGGCCATCTCAGCGCTCACGCTCATCTCGAGCGCGACCAACCCGAACGCTGGCGGCTCCAACATCTCGCAGACCTTCCTGGGCATCCCTGGTTCGTGATCTGAGGTCGCTTCATGGCATCCACCAACCCGCTCGTGATCCAAGGCACCGCCAGCTTCCCTCCCGACGAGGGGCAGACGCCGGTGCCCGTCCAATTTGGCTACTCCGGGCAGTACGCTTCGGTTGTCGACTCGAAGCTGAACATGGTGGGTTCGGGGACGCAGGTGGTGCCCTTCGGTACTATCGCGTCCCCGGGAGCCAAGGCGGTGCTCATCGAGTTCGAGCTGGCACAGGGCGCGGCCCCCATCCAACTCAAGTTCAACGGCAGCGCCGACAGCATCGAGCTGTCGCCGGGCGGTACTTTTCTACTGACGAGTCCCGCGCCCGCCACGGGCATCACGGTGCTGTCGATCGTACACACCGCAGACGCGACGGTTCGGGTACGCATCTTCGGCTGATACGCTTTGGGGGCCTTGCCTAACCCCCCGCCTACTCGCACCAAGCTTCGGAGTTCGGACAATATCGAAGCGGTTACCGCGCTGGACGCTGCTGAGTCCCGTGCGACCGCTGCGATGCGTTTGGTGCACGAGGAGAAGGCGCGCGCGGATGCGGCGGAGGCCGAGCTCGAGCGGCTGCGTCAGACTGAGCTCCAGCGACAGTTCGACGCTGTCGTCAAGGCAGCACAGTCACAGCCCAAGGTCGAGGAGAAGAAGGCCGACTCGGTGCGCCCGGGCGTGCTCATGGTGCACGCCAAGGGGATGAAGATCGGCATCCCGATCGCCCTGCTCACGCCTGTTCTCGCGTTCCTCTGGGCGGTGTACCAGAACTACACCGACCTGCAGCGCAGGGTGAAGGCGCTCGAGACCATCAACAGCAACAAGGACACGGCCGTCGAGTCGCTACAGAATCAACTCAACGAGCTGTCGAAGAACAGCAATGCTGACCACGACACACTTTCGAACCTGAGCGGCTACTTGGTGGGTGTGCTACCAAAAGCTGGCGTGAACGTGCCCGGCACAGGCCTACCCATTCAATCCGACCCGCTACCTCCTGGCGCGCGTCGGCCTACTCCAGTGACCGTACGTACGCCAGTTCCCCGTCCATCGAACAGGTGAGGTATCCTTTGTCCATGAAGATGCCCGATAAATGGGAGCCGATGAAGGGTGGCTTGCCGCTGGCCGCGCTGGTCGGCGGCCTCTTGCTTGCGCGTGGGATGAGCCGCTCTACGAGATCGGGCATCGACCTGGCCAACGCCAAACACAATCTGGCACGTGCTGGTGAAGCTAACCGCAATGCCCAGGTGAACACAACGCTGCGCGGCGGCATACCGCTCGACCCTTCAGGTTCCTATTTGTACAACAACGAGCGCGATGACAGCGCTCGTGCGGGCGACATGAGCATGTTCGATAAAGGCGCGTCCGCCGCTGGTATCGAAGCAGGGAAGTTGCTCGCAAAGAGCGCAGGTATTGGCCTGCCAGTACCGGGGATATTGGGTAAGGCTGCGATTGGCGCGGGCCTCATCGGCGCTGGTGTTCTGGCTGCAAAAGGCGCCAAGAAAGCCGGCGAGTTCGGCATGGCACCGCCTCAAGAGAAACGTCTCGGAGGACACGCCGCTGGACTGCCGAGCTACGTGAACCAATACGGCGTGCCCGTCGTCGGGCACTAAGCCCTGGTCTTCTCTTGCTTGCGCACCCTGGTCTACGATTGAGTGTGCAAGGGCTTCCGGAAGCCCGAAACCGAAGTAGTTCCGGGCTATTCATGGAGGAAAACAAATGGCTGCAGGTTCTGGCATCTTCCGCAGGATGAAGGACAAGATCGACCACCTGGTCAACCCCGGTGGTGGTCTGTCCGGTGAGATTTTCGACCTTCGCAAAGACATCGCAAGTGAGTTCGGCTCGACCTTGGGCATCGTCGTCGAAGAGTTCACGAACCTGCCTGGTGTGGCAGCCCCCGGTACCGCAGTACTGAAGGTGGCGACGGCCACGGTGACTTCGGTCGTGACTCTGACCGCGGCGGACTTGCTCGCGGCCGGCAAGGCGATGTTGGCGGCGCACCCGCGTCAGCTCACCTTCACTACGGCTGGTGGTACTGCTGCGGACGCCCCGGCGACCGTGGTCATCACCGGCACCGACATGAACGGTACGGCTCAAAGTGAGACCCTGGCCCTTGCGCAGACTGCGGCGACCGTCACCAGCGTGAAGGCCTACAAGACCATCACCAGTCTCGTCTACCCGGCCGCCGACGGCGCCGGCGCGACGATCGCGATCGGCATCGGCGCTGCTTTCGTCTACCCGGCGACGGCTACGGTGCGCGCTGCGGTCACGGTTCCCGGCTCGGCACTCGTGCAGACCAGCTTCACGGACGCGCCGCGTCAGCTGGTGTTCACCACGGCCGGTGTTACCCCCGCCGACGCTCCGGCGAACGTGAAGATCACGGGCAAGGACCCGAACGGCAACGTCATGACGGAGACTCTGAACCTCGCGCAGACCGCCACCACGGCGACCAGCGTGCGGTACTGGGCGCGCGTCGACAAGCTTGAGTACCCGGCGGCGGACGGCACCGGGGCCACGATCGCCGTCAGCTACGCGGCCCCGGTGGGCCTGCGTCGCAAGCTGAAGGCACGCGCCGGCCTCAACAACGTGATCAAGGAGATCGTGAACGGCGCGGTGGTCACCACCGGCACCTTCGCGGCCCCCTCGACCACCGACCTGCCGAACGGTAGCTACACCCCGGCATCCGCCGCCAACGACGTGAGCGACTACGCGATCATGTACGAGGGCGACTTCACAGCGCCGTAAGGCTCATTGAAGCCACCAATACGCCGGAAGCTCCGTCGCTGGGACATCAACTCCCGGGACTGGAGCTTCCGGCTTTTTCGTGTCTGCGTGGGCTGTTTTCTCTTCTTCGTACTCGCGATCCTCAGTATCTGCGTCGGCCTCTTCTTCAGCGAGCTGGTGAGGCGGGAGCCGTGGCTGTTCAGGTTTGGGCTTGTAGGCGCTGTGGAAGTCGAGCGTCGCCAGGTTGAGCAACCGTCGCTCAGTCGTCGATAGCTGCTCTAACGATTTGGTCCCATGGATCAGCTGCTCGAGCAGCGCGTGCGTCTCGACGCCGTACTTTTCCGGAGTCGTTTGGTAGTCGGCCAGCAGCGGGTCGAGGGTCCCGAGAGTGCCATCGAATAGGTCGTTCAGTTTCTTCGATGGGGTCGCTGAAGTCGGGGATCGGCTTGTGGCGAGGTCGGCTTCGACTAGCTCCTGAAACGTCGGGAACCGCAGTGGCGATAGCGGCTCGATCTTGGGAAGGGAGAGCGCCTCCATGCCTTCGAAGGGTTTCGGCAGCGAACTCTTCTTGGTACTCATCGATAATCCTCGACTGCATAGCTAAAAGAAAGCGCGAGCAGATCGCGCCCATCACCGCGAACTGGCTTTTGGGGGCCAGCCCGCGGCGCTTCAATTTCCGATTGAGCACGTAGGTGTACATTCGAAGCAGTTCCCACACCGCTGGGAATAGAGAAGGGCCGCCCTGGTTGGCGAATTTCTGCTTGAGTTCCATGCTCAATCGATAGTGTAGCGAACTACTTACTTCCCGCTACCGGCATGACCAAGGCGTGCGCGCCGCCGAGGAGGCGCTGGTCTGTCTCGTAGTCGATGTAGCGCCCGCACTGGGCGCAGGTGTACTTGCCATACTTGGTCTTGCGTGGCTTCTTTTCCCTGGGGAAGCAGGTGCAGAAGTACCTGGTGGATGCTTCGACGGTCACACCCTGTGCGCGAAGGCTGTGGATGAGATCTCTCGCGAAGCTTGGATCGGAGCCCACTTCTTCGAGTGCTTGCTCCATGCGCTTCTTCAAACCTGGTTTCTTCATAGTTGACTCAACGCCCTTCTTTTTCCTAACTCCCAACAGTCTCGAATAACCCCCACTAGAAAGTAACCTTCGTTGACTTCAACTACACTGCTGTAGAACTTGGGGCGCCCAGTTAGTAGCCTGCCGGCGGTACGAACATGAGCCGCGGACTGCACGTTAGGTCGACAGCGTTTCGATCTTCCAGGCGCGCCTGAACGGGAGTTTCCTGCCAACACGAGTAGGTGGCAGGCGTACCAGTGAAGCGCCGCAATTGGTCGACGCTCATGGTTCGCTGATCAGTGGTGTAGCGCCTGTAGCCTACGGCCTGCGCGACGAAAAACTCATACATGGTGCCTCCACGCGCCCAAGCCCCGGGCCCTCGGTTGTCCGAGAGTGCCGGGGCGGCGTGGGGTGCGG